>OHRT01000609.1_pt1 | contig 12067 bp, 7 predicted proteins | sample 1578521 | NCBI WGS metagenome assembly OHRT01 (sample SAMEA3879537, study PRJEB24766) | human gut metagenome | biome: human-associated habitat; feature: feces | place: USA | collected 1985/1987
AAAAACATATACCTATAAACAATTGGCCTATTATCAGAAATGATAATAGGCCACACATTTCAATCTGTATGTCAACAAAAAAATTCAAATTTTCTATAAAAAAAGGAGCACATTTTTTGTGTTCCTCTTAAAAGATGTCATTTCTTAACTTAATGACATTGATTAGTTTCTCTTTTTTTTTATTGGTTATTTTACATATCTTTTATTGAAATTGAACTTGTATTTTATTAAAATGTATTTTATGAAAGGGGGATAGATAATGAGTAAAAGATTTAAACCGGTATTGGCATTAGTTTTAAGTTTGTTTATGTCTGTTTCTACATTATCAAATACATATACTGTTTTTGCAGAAGATGAGACAAGTGTACAAACAGATGAACAAACAAATGAAGAAAATTCAACTGAAACTACAGAAGAGAGTGAAGAGGAAACACAAAGTGAGGTAACTGCAGCTCCGACTGAGGATGAAAAACTAGGTGATTCAAGTATGATGGAATATTTCTTAGTAGAAAATCCTGTGTTGAATTCACCTGCAACTGAAAATTTTGTTTTATCAATGAATGATGCGAATGGATATTCAGATTTCAGTATTACTGTTCAAAAGATGGATGGAACTACTTTTGATTTAGAAGCTAGTGAACAAGTTGATAAATTGGTTAAATTCACAAAAGATTTTAGTTCTGCGGACAAAGGTGAAAATACTGTTACAACTCTTCATTATACTTATAATGGTGAAAAATATTATTTGAACTTTAGTGATTTAGGTATGGATGTTAAGTTTGGTGTGGATCAAGAATATTCTGGATATGATGAGACATTACCGGATATGACACAAGATGTTACTGAAGATGATGAACTTGGTAATGCCGTTATCCAAGTAACAAATTTGAATGATGCGTCTGAAGAAGTGGCAGATGGTATTATGGCTTCAGATCCTGAGGCGGCTATGGCTTTGATTGATGAAAATTCAGATATTGCGACACAATCTAATGAGGGTGTTACTATTTGTTTGGATCCAGGTCATGGAGGAAATGATAGTGGAGCCGTTGGTGTAAACAATGCTTATGAAAAAGATTTGACATTGAAAATTGCTCAATATTGTAAACAAGAGTTGGAAAAATATGATTGTAATGTTGTGATGACTCGTACAGGAGATACAAATCCTAGTCTTGAAGATCGTGCTAATTATGCGAAATCGCAAGGCGCACAATATTTGATTAGTATTCATTTGAATTCAGGTGGTGGATACGCTGTAGGAGCGGAAGTATATTATCCAAATACGAACTGGCGTCCTGATATTTCTCAAAATGGAAGAAATGTAGCACAAGCGATTCAAAATCAATTGGTGTCTTTAGGTATTCGTGATCGTGGTATTAAATTTAGAACAATTGATACGAATGAGTACCCTGATCCATTTAGATATGATGATGGTTCTGTTGCAGATTATTATGGAATTATCCGTAATGCAAAATACAATGGATTAACAGGATTGATTATTGAGCATTGTTTCATTAATAGTGTATCTGACTACAATAACTATTTAAATTCTGATGCTAAGTTACAAAAATTAGGTGTAGCGGATGCGAATGGTATTGTTTCAGCGCTAGGTTTATCTAAAAAAGATGCGAAGACATTGATTACAGGTGCAACAAAAACGAATGTATCGCAGATGGTAAATTATTTTATTAATAATGGTGGTACATATGACAAGTTCTCTAAATATGGTACTCAATATGATGGTATCTTAGCTCAAAAGGGTGCTGCAAATATTGAAGAGTTCTGTCAGATCTTCTATGAAGAAGCAATTGCTGAAAATATTCGTCCTGAAGTTGCATTCTGTCAGACTATGAAGGAAACGGGTTTCTTACAGTTTGGTCATGATGTAAAACCAGATCAATGTAATTTTGCAGGTCTTGGTGCTACAGGTAATGGTGTTGCTGGGAATTCTTTTGCGAGTGTTCGTGAAGGAATTCGTGCTCAAATTCAACACTTAAAAGCTTATGCAACAACGGATAATTTAATTAACGCTTGTGTAGATAATCGTTTTGGTTATGTAAAACGTGGTAGTGCTCCATATGTTGAATGGTTGGGTAAAAGAGAAAATCCGACTGGTGATGGTTGGGCTACTGGATCAAACTATGGTACTGATATTGTAGCCAGAATGAAAGCATTATTAAACACACAATATGTTTTATTGGGGTCTGGTGATATGTATCGCGTATACAATCCAAATAGTGGAGAACACTTCTATACTTCAAATAAGGCTGAAAAAGATCATTTAGTAAATCTTGGTTGGAAGTATGAAGGAATTGGATGGAAAGCTCCAACTGTGTCAAATTTTCCAGTATATCGTTTGTATAACGCAAATGGTGGTGAGCATCATTATACAATGAATGTAGCTGAAAAGAATAATCTAGTTAAACTTGGTTGGAAGTATGAAGGGATTGGTTGGTTCTCGGCTGATCCTAATGACAGTAACAGTGTTCCATTATTAAGAGAATACAATCCAAATGCTTTCTCAAACAATCATAACTACACAACAAATGCAAATGAACACAATTGGTTAGTTGGTCTTGGTTGGAAAGATGAAGGAAAAGCTTGGTACGCTACTAAGTAAATTAATTGCCGTATGGTTTATTCCATATGGCTTTTTTTGTTATAATGAACCAAGAAGAGGAGCGTATTTATGAAAGCGTACAAAAGAATAATAGCTTTAACGTTATGTGCTTTAACATGTGTATGTAATGTCACATATGTAAGAGCAGAAGAAACAACAGAGACAAATGAAGCCACAGAAACTAATGAGGCAGCAAATTCAGGTGTAGGTGAAAATGAAACTACTGTAGAAACAGTTTCAGGTGGAGAAGAAAATGACACAGTAGAGAGTAATGAAGTGAAAAATTCAGATGTTGGTGAATCAGAAACGGAAGAACAGACTATCGAAGAAAATTTCTTCTTATATGCGAAAAATGCGGATGGACAAACGATTCAAGCTTATTATGATGCAAAGACAAATCAATATTATTTGTTTATGATGGCTTCGGATTCAAAAAAAGTAACCCTAACATATGTAGATAATAATAAACATCAGGTGACAAAAGATGTATCTTTTGATTCGAATGATACTTGTGTGTTAGAGGGTGCTTTAAATGGACCTATTACAGTGGTGTATAAAAAATCGAGTTTACCAAGTTTATATATTGATTTAAAGGATACGACTTTAGATACAATTAAAGCGGACAAGAATATTAAGTATCCTGGCAATACTGTGATACTAGGTGATTCAAGTGGTACAAGTTCCTTTACAAATGTAGAAATCAAGGGTCGCGGTAATACTTCTTGGACGAGTTATGATAAAAAGGGATATCAGGTTAAGTTTGACAAGAAAACGTCTTTGTTTGGAATGGGAAAAGCAAAGAAATGGGTTTTATTAGCGAATAGTAGTGATGATTCTTTACTAAAAAATTATATTGCGTTTAGTTTAGCTCAAAATCTTAACTCACAATATCCAATTCATTGTCAATATGTAGATTTATGGATTGGTGGAGAATACCAGGGAGATTATTTAGTTACAGAAAAAGCGGAAATCAATTCGAGCCGAGTGAATTTACAAGATGAGTATGGAATATTGGCTGAATGGGATGATGCTTTCTATCAACAAGAGGATCATTGGTTTGAGAATTCTATATTAGGAGCTAAATTTGCGGTTAAAGAAACGGTAAATGAGGATGAGGAACATGTTCAAAAGGCAATATCAATTTTTAATGATTCTTTAACAGATTTCTATAGTACTCTATTAAATACAAAAAAGAAGGATATTACGATCGATTTGTTGAAGCAATATATAGATGTGGATTCTTTTGTACAATATTATTTAATCAATGAATATATGCTGAACGAGGAGTCTGTTACTACAAGCTTTTTTTGGTATAAAGATGGAGCTAATGATGTCATCCATTTAGGACCAGTTTGGGATTTTGATAGTTGTATGAACTATTATGGTTCTAGTAATGAGCTGTATATTTATCAAAGAAATTTATTTAGTACATTATTATCAATTCCTGCATTTTCTGAATATATAAGTAATTACTACAATACAAATAAATCTTTTTTTGATAATGCGAGTACTTTAGCTAGTAATAAGGCAAATGAAATACAATCATCTGTAGATATGAATTATATTCGTTGGGATACTTTAGGTAAACCAAATGGTAAGGGTGGCTATGTGAATCATGCAACCTGGCAGGGTGCTGTAAATACTACGGTTATGTGGCTTCAACAAAGATCAAAGAGTTTCTATATTCCTAAACTAGATGGTTTTGATTTTGTGTTGAATAAGACGAAGGATAAAATGACGATTCGTTATTATCCAACAAAATCGTATTCAAGTATTCGTTTTGCGATATGGTCAGGAGATAGTAATCAAACAGATTTAAAATGGTTTGATACGAAAAAAGAATCAAATGGATCTTTCTATACAGAAGTGAATTTAGATTCTTTTAAAAAGGCAGGAACTTTCATAATGCATGTATATAGTGGTGCAAATTCTATTACTAGAACCACTTTCTTTGTAGATTCCATTCCTGGTGGTATGCATAGATTGTATAATCCAAATAGTGGTGAACATTTCTATACAGAAGATACAAATGAAAAAAATTGGTTAGTTAGTCTCGGATGGATTTCAGAAGGCATTGGTTGGATTGCTTCGAACAGTTCCGATTATCCTGTATATCGATTGTATAATGCGAATGGTGGAGAACACCATTACACAATGAACAAAGCAGAAAAAGATATGCTGGTAAAAGCTGGATGGAAGTACGAAGGTATAGGTTGGTATTCAGCAAATCCTGATGATAAATCAAGTGTTCCATTATTAAGAGAATATAATCCAAATGCCTTTGCGAATAATCATAACTATACTGTAAATAAGGCAGAACATGAGTGGTTAGTTTCCCTTGGATGGAAAGATGAAGGGAAAGCTTGGTATGCTGTAGATTAATTTATAACAAGTCAAACTTTTTGTTTGGCTTTTTTTATGTTAATCTAAAAGCATAAAAGAGAGGGAAAACATTATATGTATAGGAGATTTATTAAAACATTGTCGCTTGTATTAAGTTGTGTTATGGTTATTTGTAACATACAAGTTACACATATTCATGCAGAAGAGCAATATCAACATAGCGACACAGCAACATCAGGATCAGTTACAATGAAAGTGGAATGGAATGATCCTGTATTAGGACAGCCAACAACATTTCATGTGTCTGCAACAGGAGGTAGTGGTGCTTACAAATTTAGGATGGATGCTCCAAGTTATACAAATCCGAATGAGATGGCATATGAATCCGTTGCTGATCCTAGTCGTGGTGAATGGATGAATTATACTAATGAATGTAATAGTACTGATTACTCATTCACTATGACTGCTTCGGGAACCTATAATTTGCGGTTTTATTTAATGGATAAAGCCGCAGGTGTTTATTATTTACGTGTTAGCACATACATTCAAGTTTTTGATTCTAATCATCCTAGTGTACGCTCAATTGTTCAATCAGCAGTTGCCCAATGTAATAATGCGACGGATGGTTCGGATTATCAGAAAGCATTATGGCTTCATGATTGGCTGTTAAATCAGATGGAATATGATCGTTCATTAAAATGGTCAAGTGCTGAAAGTGCAATAACTAGAGGTTTAGGAACATGCCAGGCTTATGAAAGTGCTTATGCAATGTTGTTAAGTACAGCTGGAATTGAAAATGCAGAAACTAGAGATACGTATGATGGACATACTTGGAATGCCATGAAACTAGATGGAGAATGGTATCAGGTAGATTGTACGTGGGATGATTCAAGTGATAATTGGTATAATTTTAATCAAAGACGTTTGTATTTTGGGTTAACAGATGAATTAATGGCTGTTGCACATCCAGGATATTCAAACATTTATACTGTTAGTGGTTATGGTACTCGTTCTACGACTCTTAAAAATAATTATTTTGTGAAGAGTGGTGAAGCACAACAGTGAGTTGAAACCTATAGAGATAGAATTCAAAATAGTTTGAATTCGAAACAAACTCAATTCTCTATTCAAGCAGACAATTCGTCTTATCCACCTAGTATTTATAAGATTCAAAACGGAATCATTTCATATGTAATGAATCAAAATGATTGGTTTGTGAATGGTAAAAAGGTTAATTTAGTAGCAACAGTAAATGATAAACAATTTGATTTTAATGTAACCTATCCAATAGAGTGTACAAAACATGATTGGGATGAAGGTAAAGTTACAACGGAACCTACATGCACTAAAGAAGGTATTAAAACATATACTTGTAAGAATTGTGCAACTACAAAGACAGAGACAATTAAAGCTTTAGGACACAATTATTCAAATGATTGGACAATTGATAAAGAAGCTACATGTCAAGAAGAAGGGAGTAAATCTCATCGTTGTACAAGATGTGATGATAAGAAAGATGTAACAACAATTCCTAAGACAGATCATAATTGGAATTCTGGAGTTGAAACGACAAAAGCTACTTGTACAAAAGATGGAGTTAAGACTTATACTTGTAAGGATTGTAAGACAACAAAAACAGAAATAATCAAAGCTTCAGGTCATGATTATTCAAATGAATGGACAATTGATAAAGAAGCTACATGTCAACAAGAGGGTAGTAAGTCACATCATTGTACGAGATGCGATGATAAGAAAGACATAACAACAATTTTTAAGACGGATCATCATTTTGATTCTGGAGTTGTAACAAAAGAAGCTACATGTACTCAGTCTGGAGTTAAGACTTATACTTGTCAGAATTGTAAGACTACAAAGACTGAAACAATCAAAGCTTTAGGACACAATTATTCAAATGATTGGACAATTGATAAAGAAGCTACATGTCAAGAAGAAGGGAGTAAATCTCATCATTGTACGAGATGTGACGATAAGAAAGATGTAACAACAATTCCTAAGACAGATCATCATTTTGATTCTGGAGTTGAAACAACAAAAGCAACTTGTACTCAATCTGGAGTTAAGACTTATACTTGTAAGGATTGTAAGACTACAAAGACGGAAACAATCAAAGCTTTAGGTCATAATTATTCTAGTGATTGGACAATTGATAAAGCGGCAACTTGTACACAAGAAGGTAGTAAATCTCATCATTGTACGAGATGTGACGATAAGAAAGATGTAACAACAATTCCTAAGACAGATCATCATTTTGATTCTGGAGTTGAAACAACAAAAGCAACTTGTACTCAATCTGGAGTTAAGACTTATACTTGTAAGGATTGTAAGACAACAAAGACGGAAATAATTAATGCTTTAGGTCATAATTATTCAAGCGATTGGACAATAGATAAAGCGGCTACTTGTACTCAAGAAGGTAGTAAGTCTCATCATTGTTTGAGATGCGGTGCTAAGAAGAATGTTACTGTAGTTTCAAAAGTTGCTCATAATTGGTCAAGTTGGAGTGTTGTGGAACAGGCCACAACTAAGAAAGAGGGAAAAGAAAGACGTACTTGTAGAACTTGTAATGCAAAAGAAGAGAGAAGCATCGCAAAACTTAAGGTTGAAACTCAATCTATGTATCGTTTATATAATCCAAATAGTGGAGAACATTTCTATACGGCAAATGCAGGTGAAAAGAATCATTTAGCGAATATTGGCTGGATTTATGAAGGCATTGGATGGATTGCTCCTAAAACAAGTAATTACCCTGTATATCGTTTATATAATGGTAATGGTGGAGAACACCACTATACAATGAATAAAGCAGAGAAGGATATGTTAGTAAGAGCCGGATGGAAGTATGAGGGTATTGGCTGGTATTCAGCAGATCCAAAGGATAGTAATAGTATTCCGTTATTAAGAGAATACAATCCAAATGCTTTTGCGAATAATCACAACTACACAACAAGTAAACCAGAACATAATTGGTTGATTAGCTTGGGTTGGAAAGATGAAGGAAAGGCTTGGTACGCATTGAATAAATAATTATCAGTGATAAAATGTAATAATCAAATAGAATTGTTTTAGTTCGTCATTAAGACGTAAGACTTTTCCGTTTAGGGAAAGTCTTTTATTGTGAGGGTTAAAGGGTATGTTATTTCCAAGTGAAGTGTTTTTGTTTTTGTTTTTACCTTTCGTATTAGCTATATATTATCTTGTGTTAAGAAAAAAATACGTTGGGTAAAAATATATTTCTATTTATTATGAGTTTGTTATTCTATGCATATGGAGAACCAAAATATGTGTTCTTGATGCTGTTTATGATTCTATTACATTATGGATTAGGTTTATTAATCAATAAATATTCAGACGATAAGAGAATGCAGAAGTTGATTCTATTCTTAATGGTCGTGATTGATGTATGTATACTGGGATATTTTAAGTATTTGAATTTTATTGTTTCTATTTTCACAGGTAAAGCAGATACGTTTAAGATAGCTCTTCCAATTGGAATTTCTTTCTTTACATTCCAAGCTATTTCTTATGTAGTAGATGTATATCGTGGTAAAGGAAAGGTTCAAACTCAATTTTTAAATGTTGGTCTGTATATTTCTTTATTTCCACAATTGATTGCAGGTCCTATTGTGCGTTATGAAACTGTCGCAAATGAAATAGAGAATCGTAAAGAGAATTTGAATGATTTTGCGGTGGGTGTAAATCGTTTTATTATTGGTTTAGGAAAAAAAGTATTATTAGCTAATCAATTTGCGGTTGTTTCAGATACTGTATTTGGCAATGTAACAAGTACAGGTACATCCAATTCATTCTTACTATTATGGATGGGAGCTATTGCGTATACACTTCAAATCTTCTTTGATTTTGTAGGCTATTCGGATATGGCAATTGGTTTGGGTCGTATGTTTGGTTTTCATTTCTTAGAAAACTTTAAGTATCCATATATTTCTAAGAGTATTTCAGAATTCTGGAGAAGGTGGCATATTTCTTTACAAACATGGTTTAAAGATTATATTTATATTCCACTAGGTGGTTCTAGAGTAAATAGCAAGACTCGTTTAGTATTCAATATCTTTGTTGTATGGTTTTTAACCGGTGTTTGGCATGGTGCAAACTGGACTTTTATTGTATGGGGACTCATGTATTTTGTGCTATTGATTCTCGAAAAGTTCTTTCATATAGATGAGAAAATGGGAATGTTTAAAAACCTATATACAATGTTTTTTGTCATGATGGGATGGGTGTTATTTAGAAGTGATAGCTTAAGTGTAGCACTCGTATATATTCGTTCTATGTTTGGATTTGGTTGTAAAGGATTTATCGATGCCTATGTGATTCAATATTTCAAACAATACATTCTATATTTTATAATGGGTATTCTTTGTTGTTTTCCTATTTTTAAAAATATCAATCGTATATTTAAAAAGAATATGGTGTATAACTTGTTGTATGTCGTGTGTATGTGTGGAATCTTGTATTTGAGTATTATCTTTATTTTCTCGAATGCATATAATCCATTTATTTATTTTAATTTCTAGGAGGGCCCATGAAGGAAAAAATAATAATGTTCGTATTTTGTTTTGTGATTTTTGGAATATCCATTTCAACATTATTTAATCAAACTGTTTCTTTATTTAAAAAAGATGAAAAGGTGAGTGATGTTGTTAAGGGACATGAACTAGAAACAAAGAAAGATAAATCAGGAGTAAAGGGTGCAGTGGATTCTTTTACTTCAAATTTAACGGGTAAAAAAGAAGGGGCAAAAGCAGCTAGTGAAGTAACAAAGAAAACTTCAGGAAATACATATATTGAATCCACTCAGGTATTACTTGGAAAAGAAGATTGGTTATTCTACAAATCTACAGAGGATGGGGACCCGATTTCAGATTATCAGGGTATAAATCATTATGATGAAGCTACTATGCAGGCAGTTGCAGAAAAGTTAATGAGTGAAAGAGATCAATTCACAAATTATGGAATAGATTTCTATATTCTTTCGATTCCAAATAAATCGAGTGTGTATCCTGAATTTATGCCAGACACAATTGAAAGAAAAGATACTACATCAAAGACAGATTTATTGATGAAGTATTTAAAAGAGAATACGGATTTAAATGTAGTAGATGCAAAACCATCACTTGTAAAAGCTAAAAAGAAAAAACAGGTTTACTATAAAAGTGATACACACTTTAATCAAATAGGTGCTTTTGTGACAGTACAGACATTAAAGGATAAGATTGATGGTAAAACAGATTCTTTGAAGGATGTTAAGTTTGGCAAAATCACAAATCATTATTCTGGTGATTTAGCACGGTTATGTGATATGCAAGATACATTCAATAATGATACTCAATATCAACTGGATGCAGCTACAGTAAACACGAAAATAAAATCAAATAAAAGAATATTGGTAATAGGAGATTCGTATTCAGATGAAATGTTGAGTATTTTAAGTCAATATTTTGCAGAAGCACAAACTGTAAACATTTGGTCTTTTGAGCCGAGCTTATTGGATGAATATAAACCAGATATTGTAGTATGGGAACATGCCGAAAGATATACAGATCGTTTCAATTGGATCTCATTATTTGAATAGAATTGTTAACAAATTATGAAAAGTTATAAATATAAACTTTAATTTAAGAAATATCATATTATTCAGTAGCAAATAATATCATTCTTTGATATAGTTGAAGTAGAGTTTCACCTATAGAAAGGAATATATAATATGAGGAGAATTTTAGGTGTATTTATGGCGTTGTTTATGTGTTGTGTACCAATTGGTATACAAGCAGAAGAGGAGGTGTTATCTTTTGAATATACAGGTCAAAAGATAGAGATTGATGGTGCGGAAGGTTATTTTTCTACTATGGGACCATTAGAAGATGCTCCAATTGATTGTGGAAAGTATTTTGCGCTCACTGGTGGTGGATATGTTACTTTTGAGATTAATCCAAAAAAAGTGCTTGTAAATGTAAGTTACAACAAGGATTGGAGAGAAGGTGATCCTGAAGAAAACAAATATCTGTGTAAATTCGATGGTGATTATGAGTTGAAATTAAGAATTTTACCAAACGGAGACTTTGTATCATTTGATCGTTATAATGGTAACATTTCTTTTGAATTTGAGCCAAAGAATGAAAAAGATATTCCAGTTGGAAAGACAAAGATTACACATTCGGATGTAGAAGTTGTTTACTACGAAGATGGATATAAGATTGATAGTGGTAGAAGTGATATTGAACCAATCTTGTTAAAAGATGCGGGAGAATATATTGTCAGTTTTGATGCTGATTCTCGATATTATGAATCCATTCCATTTAAAGTAACCATTCTTCCTAAAACTATTGAATTGCAATTACCAAACTATCAAAAATATGTTGGAGAAAAAGATCCAGTATTAGAAACAGATGACTACATATTAATTAGAGAACCTGGTGAAGAAATTGGAAATTATAAGCTTACCGCACAGAGCAAGTCAAAAAATTATAAATATGAAATTGTTGCAAATGATACATTCACTATCTTCGATTCAAAGCAACAAAGCATAAGACCAGAAGAAAAGAAAGATCCATTACTATCTGTAAATGCTTCGAATAAAGATAAGAACAAATATGCAAGTGCTACAGATATGGAATCAAATAATGATATAGAAACCAAAGTAGATAAAGAATCACAGAAAACAGAAACAAAAGTTGTAACAGGTGTATTAAATTTTACTTCAATGTATTATTTGATGATGGTATCAAGTATTGCGGTGATAATCTATATCTTAATAAAGAAAAGAAATGTTAAAAGTTAAATAAGAATAAACAGAGCATTCGCTTAGAATATGAGTGGAGGCTTTGTTATTGTTGATCAATACAATATAAGGTTATTTATTAATGTTATTTATTAATATAGTGAAAGCTAAGACTAGTAAATAAAATAATAATGTTGTAAATGGTTAGCTTTGCAGTTAGAATATAAAGGTATCTGAAAGGGATATTGTATTAAAAAGGAGATACTTAGTTATGAAAACAACATTAATTATTATGGCGGCTGGAATTGGTTCTCGTTTTGGTGGTGGAATCAAACAGTTAGCTAAAATGG
>OHRT01000625.1_pt1 | contig 11837 bp, 8 predicted proteins | sample 1578521 | NCBI WGS metagenome assembly OHRT01 (sample SAMEA3879537, study PRJEB24766) | human gut metagenome | biome: human-associated habitat; feature: feces | place: USA | collected 1985/1987
TGACTTCTTCTGTTGTTTCCAATGGATGCCTGATCGAAGGAACAGTTGAAAATTCCATCATCGGAAGAGGATGTGTTATCAAATCCGGCGCTATTGTAAAGAATTGTATCATATCTGCCGATGTTGTTATCGGAAAAGGCGTTCATGCGGAAAATCTCGTCGTAGATAAACATGCGCGTCTCATCCGCGGAAAACGTATCATCGCCGCTCCTGAAAAACCGGGATATGTAAAACGAGGCGATAAACTTTAAGTTTTAAAATAAATGAATGTAAACCTTCAAGATTTTCCCTCTTGATTATTCAGGGAGTACATGGTCGAACATGCGTCATGTACTCCCTGCCCCTTTTTCTGGATTTTCTCCATTTTTTCCTGTATAATGATCTGTATCTGAAACTGCTTACATACACCCGAAAAGGAGTACGAACTATAATGTTAAAATCTTATATCGCCTTCGATCTTGAAACAACAGGGTTAGATCCGATGAACAATGAAATTATAGAAATAGGCGCTTTAAAAGTCAGAGACGGAAAAGTCAGCGAACGCTTTATGGAATTTATCAAACCGCAGGAACTCATTTCGCCCGCCATCACAGGCCTAACCGGTATATCAAACGATATGGTCGCATCTGCTCGTCCCGCCCGTTCTGTTATCACAGACTTTATTGATTTTTGCGAAGAAGATATTCTCATAGGTCACAACATCATCTTTGATTACAGTTTTACAAAGTGTACGGCTGCCCGTGAAGGACTTCCGTTTGAAAAAATGGGGATCGATACTTTAAAAATTGCCCGCAAAGTACATAAAGACTTTGAGTCTAAAAGTCTCGGTGCGTTATGCGACTATTATCATATTGAGAATCCTGCTGCTCACCGCGCATACTATGATGCACTCGCAACCGCAAAGCTTTATCAGACACTGGCACACTATTTTGAGCCACAGGATCCGAAAGTGTTCCAGCCTCTTCAACTTCAATATAAAATTAAAAAAGTGCAGCCTGCCACACCAAAGCAGATTGCACTCTTAGAACGTCTGACGGAACAGAAAGAACTGATACCTGACTGGGATACAACTACGCTGACAAGAAGCGAAGCCTCCCGGATCATTGACAGACTTTTGAAATCTTAATCTTCCTGAAGTCTCTGTACCATTGCCCAGATCGCCTTTGCTGAATTGAAGTTCACCGGCATCATCTCAGAGGCTTCAATGCTGATATCAAATGCATCCTCCAGCTCTGATACAAGTGTGATGATCGCGAAAGAATCAAGAAGCTGATCATCGATCAGAGCTGTCTCGTTCTCATAGTCAATACTATCATCAATCTCATTTAAAATCTCTAATAATTCTTCCATTTTTTCTTCCTCTTTTTCTATTATTTTAAATTTCATTATATCCTACGTTATATCACAAATATCTTTTTATGACAACTGTTCTACCATATTCAATTCATAAGTTTCCTGCTGTACTCTTGCCTGGATCCATCCTTCTTCCTCACTGTAAAGTACAACTCCCGGAAGTTCATGACTCAAGAATAATGCCATTCCTTCCATCGCTGAATATGCACCGGTTCTCTCAAACACAAGGATACTGCCTTTTTCCAAACCTCTCAAGGTAATTTCATTGCATAGAACATCATTCAATGTACATAAAGATCCACAGACTTTCCATGTCTTATCCTCTGTATTCTTGTCCTCAGAGTCTTCCGCATCCTTCATTGAAACTTCTTTCGGAAGTACCTTCACATATGGCTCATACATTCCCTTAATCTGTCCGTCGTAATTAATCTGATGACAGCCTCCATCAACAATGCAATAATGAATTCCATCACTTGTCTTTGTATCTTCCACTTTGGTCAAATAATAGCCACACATCGCAGCCAGCGCACGCCCCAGCTCTACTGTTACATGCCCCTTCCACTGCATAGCCTTCACAGCGTCCTGAAGCCCCTTTAGACCAGTTTCCTCAAAGGTCTCTGCCGTTTTATCGCGGAAATACGGAACTGCCGTTCCAGAGCCATATTCAAGACATTTCACATCAATCTGTTCTTCTGCCGCCTTCTTTAAAAATTCATCCAGATATGTCAGTTCTTTCTGATGACGCTTCAGATTCTTCTTCTGTGTTCCTGAGAAATAATGGATTCCCTCAGCCTCGATTCCCGGAAGTTCCTTTGCCTTTTTCAGAATTTCTAATACCGTATCTTCGTCCATTCCGAACTGATTTCCACTTGTAAGTCGCGGATACAATCTGAGAATACCATCCTCCGGATGTTCCTCGCTCCATTCCACAAAATATTGGAAATGCAGTGGGGATTCAACCGTATATGCACATCTATTTCCACAATATGCAAGTATCTCCCGAATATCATCTCGTTTTTTCATAACACCTGAAATAAACAACTTTTCCGGTGGAACTTGCAGTTTCCTGCAGATTCGGAATTCTCCCATAGAGCAGACCTCGATTCGGTCTGACCACTGAGCCATATATCCTGTCAGAAATGGATTCGCCTTCATTGCATAACAAAGGTTGATCTCCGGACCAAATCCCGCACGAATACGTTCTGTCTGTTCTTTTAAGATATCCAGATCAAACACATAAAGGGGCGTTCCATACTTTCTAAACGCCTCTTGAAGCAGTTCTTCTCTCATAACATTTATCCTTTCCCCTTATTCTTTTTCCTGTGATTAATTTTAAGACATCACATTCTATTTTTTTCCATAATTCTTAAAATAATTACGGTCTGTCTTGCCATTTTTGTTCAACGGCATCTCATCTACCTGAATCAATTTTGTCGGAACCATATAGACCGGAAGTTTTTCCTTCATCTGTTTTCTGACATCTGAGGCTGCTTTCTCTCCAAGATAAAATCCCATAATACGATTCTTCTCCACTCCATCAAGTGCTGTCATAGAACGCTCAATTTCCTCCAGCTCAATCCGGTGTCCCATATGTTTGATCTGGAAATCTTTTCTTCCTGCAAATACGATATTTCCTTCTTCGTCATAACTTCCAAGATCTCCGGTTCGATACATTCTCTGTTCTGTTCCATCTACAGGATACAGCACAAACTTCTCCGCTGTCTGCTCAGGTTCTTTATAATAGCCATTCGCCAAAGATTCTCCTGCCGAGCAGATTTCCCCCTGTACACCAGGTTCTGTCACCTGTTTGCCTTCCTCGTCTACAAGGATTACTCTTCTTCCCGGGAATGCCTTACCGGCCGGTATTTTCTCACTGTCCTCATACTGTCGCTCAATCGGAAAATACGTACAGTTGCAAGTAATCTCTGTCGGTCCATACAAGTTTACAAACTTTGCTTCCGGCAGTTTTTCCTGCCAGATACGCAGCTGTTTTGCCGGCATTGCTTCTCCGCTGAACATAACTCTTTTTACTGATTCCGGCACTCTGTAATTCAATCCTTTCAACGCAGACACAAGTGTTAATGCCGAAACAGCCCAGGTCAGATTAGTCACTTTCTTATCGCAAAGATAATCCAGAAGTCTCGGCGGTGTTGAAAAATATTCCTTCGGTATCAAAACAAGCTGTGCCCCTGTCATGATACTGGAATAAATATCCTTCACAGACACATCAAAATCAAACGGTGCCTGATTTCCAATTACATCCGCTGATGTAATCTCAAAGATTTCTGTAAAATGACGGATAAACCGGCTGGCTGCTCCATGACTTACCACGATAGCCTTCGGTGTTCCTGTTGATCCGGATGTAAAGATTCCGTATAAAACATCCGTCTCTTTCCACTGCCCCTGGATCTGTTCCAGTCTACTGTACTGCTCTTCTGACAATTCCGTTCCTGTCGCTGTCTTAAGTGCCTCCGGACCCATCACTTTATTTTCCAGTCCATTTCCAATAGCTGCCAGCTGTTCCTTCCCTTTTTCATCGGAAATAATCACTTCAGGATCCAGTTTCTCCATAATCTTTCTCAGACGTTCTGTTGGATTCATCGGGTTCACCGGCACATAAAAGCATCCTGCATAAACGATGCCGAGCATCACTGCCAGTGTTTCTGAACTTTTCTCTAAAAGAACCGGAACCGGGTTCCCCGGTTGAACTTTTTCACTTAATTCTGCGCCTATTATCTGAGCTTTCTTCACAAGTTCCTTCCAGGTCAGCTCCTGATTCACATCCGAAACTGCAACCCGGTTTGCATACTTTTCCGCTGTCTGCTCCAGACTCCATAAAATATTCAACTTCTCTTTTGCTATCATTTTTCTACACCTGTTTCTTTTGCCACTTCTATTTCTCCTCGTATCTTTGCAAGATTTTGCTCGTACTGTTCCGCCAGCTGATTCCATGCTTCATAAGCCGGATCATTTCTATGATCTTCCAACTCATAATTCTCTTCTAAATAATTTCCAAGATATGAAGTCACCTTCTCTGCCCCATAAACATTCAGATGATCTCCTTTATCTTGTGTATCTTCAGTCCAATTCAAACCCAGTTCTTCTACCTTCTCATTCAGATCAAGATATGCAATTCCTTTTTCATCTGCGTATTGCTGCATCTCCGCATGACGTTTATGATTCCAATTCTTCGGTGACGGCATACTGACAAGCAATAACTGCGCGTTATTCTTCTCACACAGTTCTTCAATTTTCTCCAAATAGATTTTAACATACTTTGGCATTGTTTCACATTTTTTCTTTTTCTTCATATAATCCGGTTTGCCTTCATATGGGGCAACCTCATCTCGAATCACAAACCCCTTGTAATTCGTATGTATTTTCGGCTCATCCACCGCTGTCTTCCATAAATTATGATAACGAAACACCGGAAGATAATATTGACCCATCTGTTCTAAAATTGCCTGCGTACTTTTCACTGCACCGATGTCACGGAACAAGGTATTTGTCTCGAGCATAACTATTTTAGGAGACTGTCCTTTAAATCCCTGTTTTAACATATAATAAGTTTCCGGTATTCTCTGTGCTCCCTGCCCACAATCATAAGCTGCAATTCCCTTATCTTCCCACAACCGCATTGTAGACACGGAATTATAGCTTTCACTATCACCGGCCACCAGCATATCCAATGTATCTTCCGGCTCAACTGTAAGAGCCGCAAATGGGCGGTTTCTTCCGGTCACTTCTCCATTCAGCTGATGCACCACATAATATTCCATCCCGACAGAACTTGTCACCAAAAATACTGCCAGTATTACAATAAAGAGAATTCCTCTTTTTATCTTACTCATTCTTCTCACCTCAGAAACCAGCATAGATCAGATCCTGAATCTGATATCCATCCCCATACGCTGCGAAGATCAAAATCCCTATAACTAAGGCATAATACAATCCCCAGCGCACCGGTACAGCCAGTTCTCCCATTTTCTTCTGTACAGAGATTCCGCGCTCTTTCATAGAACCTATCACTCCCACGATCAGACAACCTACAATTACTGCCAGATAATCTGCCCGCTCAAGTCCAAGTGTATACAGTGTTCCATCCGTTAATTGTCCCACATCAAAATTCTTTATCATACTACAGAACATATACCATCCGGCCTTCAATCCATTTGCACGGAAAAATAACTCTCCAACTACAATAATCACCCATGTCTTTGCAATCTGGATTGTTCTCCAGATTTTCGTCTCCGGATCAATATGACACGCTTCTAAAATATGGTCTCGAACCGGCTCCACAGCAATCCCAAGCATGATCAATACAAAATAATACATTCCATAGAAAATATAGTTCCACTGTGCGCCATGCCAGACTCCGTTCGCAACCCACACTGGGAACAGGGCGATTGCAGAAGTCACCAGTCTTGTAATATGCTTTCCGCAATGCTTTCTTCCATACTGGTTCCATTTCTTAACCAATCCGGATACCGATACCGGATAGAAAATATATGCCTTGAACCACGCGCCGAGTGTAATATGCCATCTGCGCCAGAATTCCGAAGGATTCTTCGCACAGAACGGCTGTCGGAAGTTTTCCGGAAGGCAGATACCAAACAGCTTTCCACTTCCTATAATGATATCCATACAACCGGAGAATTCCATATAAAGCTGAATCACATAACCGATCGCTGCCGCAAGAATCACTGCTCCATGATAGTCTGCATAATGGTCAAACACCTGATTTACCATCAGTGCCATACGGTCTGCTATCACCATCTTTTTAAAGAGTCCCCAGAAGATTCTTACATAACCATCGACCACATTTCTATATTCCAATGGCTTTCCTGTATACAAAGTATCTGCCACATCTGAATATCTTGCGATTGGTCCCTCCATGATCTGTGGGAAGAATCCAAGAAACAATGCGGTTCTCCAGATTTCTGTCTCTGCCTGGATGGTTCCCCAGTATACATCTGTCATATAACCAATTGCCTGCAATGTATAAAATGAAATTCCAATTGGCATTAATAGCTTTTCCGGTCTCCATCCTTCCAAAACCGGATGTCCGAATAAATAACTCAAGTTTGTCGTAAAGAAATCAAAATATTTTAAATAACCAAGAACTCCGAGTAAAATCAGGATTCCCAGTATTAATACTCTTCTTCCCTTTTTCTGATACTCTGCTTTAATTACTTTCTTTTGTTTCCGATCCATGCCTTCCACGGCTTTTGCTTCTTCTGTTTTGAGCAAAGTCAGCCAGATGCCAATACAATGGGTCAGAAGCGTTGTCCCCAAAAGATAAACCAGCAATTTTCCACTTAACAGATAAAAGAAAATCCAGCTGAATGCAAGCAAGACTCTTCCTCTCCATTTCTCCGGTGCAAGCTGATAGGCCAACAGACAAACCGGAAGAAATAAGAATATATATATAATTGAATGATATCCCATCTTTGAAGTTCTCCTTTTTCATATGTTGTAAACTATACTTTCTTTCAAAGTATCTATAAAGTTACCATACAGATACAAACGTTTCTATTTTAAACCTTTTTTATTATTTCATCAACATCTTAAAGCATACTCTCTACATTTCTTAAGATTTTATAAATTTGTCTCCCGTTCAAACTGGTATGGTTTATTTTTGTAAAAGTGGCTCTTTTTTATAGTCCACTTCTGTTGTATAGTATGATAAATCTTAAAGGAAAGAGGTTTTTGTTATGAATTCTAAGTCAACAGTAACATTAAAGAAACTTGTCATGGCTGCACTGTTCGCAGCGCTTGCCTGTGTTGCTACGATGTCAATCAAGATTCCTACTCCCGGAACAAGCGGATATATTCACCCAGGTGATGCGATTGTTATCCTTGCTGGTGTTGTTCTCGGACCTGCATGGGGATTCCTCGCAGGCGGTATCGGATCTGCTATGGCAGACCTGCTCGGAGGATATTTTGTCTATGTTCCGATCACATTTGTGATCAAAGGACTGGTATCCCTTTGCTCCGCCCTTCTTTACCGTAAAGTAGGTAAGAATTCCAAAAGCCGTTACACAGCAGTCATCCTCGGCGGTGTTGCTGATATCATTCTCGTTGCCGGTGGTTACTGCCTGTGCGAGTACTTTATCTACGGAGCCGGTGCATTCGCAAGCGTTCCGGCGAACCTGGTCCAGGGAATCGGTGGACTGATCCTTTCTGCTGTACTTTATCCGATTTTGATTGCAATTCCGGATGTAAAACAGACAGCACTTGCGAATTCATAAGTTTTGTTTATTAACTGATAAGCCCTATAATATTGCACGTAAAATTCCCCATGGGAAGACAGAATCTTTACTTCTTCTCATGGGGGATTTTGTCGTATCTAAATACTTATTTTCACATAAAGAAAAAAGTCCGGAAACAATCATTTCCAAACTTTCTAAGAGGCGCAGACCGGATTTGAACCGGTGAATCAGGGTGTTGCAGACCCACGCCTTACCGCTTGGCTACTGCGCCGTATTTATTTAACTATTAAAGTATAACAAAATACACGCAGTACGTCAATGGTGTTTTCTTTGATTTTTAACTTCTTTTATTATTTATTATTCAACTTCTACAGGAATGAATGAAAATGTTGTCACATCAAACAATCCCATATCTGTCAGCTTAATCTCCGGAATTACTGCAAGTGACATAAAGCACAGTGTCATTACCGGCTCCACATCTCCACAGATTCCAAGTTCTTCGTATGCTTTTTCATGAATGTCTGTTAATTTCTGATCTACCCATTCTCCGCTCTGATCACTCATCAGTCCGGCAATCGGCATTGGCATGCTCTCGATCACTTTTCCTTCCTTCACAAGAACAATACCACCTTCCTGCTCGATCAGACTGTTCACGGCAAATTCCATCTCTTCATCATTAACTCCAACAACAATGATGTTATGAGAATCGTGAGCTACTGAAAGTGCTACAGCACCTTCTTTGATTCCATATCCTTTCAGGAATCCACAAGCTACATTTCCTGTTCCCTGATGACGCTCAACAACAGCTACTTTTACAAGATCAACTTCTGGATTTCTTACGAACTCTCTATTTGCATCCAACTCAATCTCTGCTGTATCTTTCGCTGTTACAACTCCACCCGGAAGAATCTTGATTACATTTACTTTGTTTGATTTTAGGTTCATTTTAAATTTCTCTTTGGAGAAATCTTTTACGATCACACTTCCCTTAACGGAAGAGATATCACATTTTTTGATCTCTGGCAGATATTTTCCTTCTTCTGCCACCAGCGTACCTTCTACAAATACACGGTTTACATGGAAATCTTTCAGATCATCCAGAAGAACAACATCCCCACGGTATCCCGGTGCAATTGCTCCTCTGTCTTTCAGGTCAAAGCATTCTGCTGCGTTAAGTGTTGCCATACGAATTGCTGTCACAGGATCAAGACCTTCCTCTACACAGATACGCAAATGATTATCAAGATGTCCTTCGTGAAGGATTGTCTTCGGCTGACGGTCATCAGAACAGAGCAGGCATCTTCTGCTGTTCTCTGCTGTCACACCTTTAAGCAGTGTTCGAAGGTTATGGCATGCTGATCCCTGACGAAGCAAAATGTACATTCCTCTCTCCAATCGATCCCTCATCTCTTCTACGGTAGAACATTCATGATCAGCTGCGATTCTTGCTGCCGCATATGCATTCAATTCTTTCCCTGTGATTCCTGGTCCATGTCCATCAATAAATTTGCCTTCCTGTTTTGCTACAATGATCTTATCCAGATCACTGTCTGCCGCATTGATCACACCCGGGAAATTCATGAACTCACCAAGTCCGGCAATTCCTTCTCTTGTGATTGGCTCTTTCATTGCTTCTGCATCGATCACCGCACCTGAGTGCTCGAATGGTGTGGCCGGTACACAGGATGGAAGCTCATATTTTACATCAAGCACTGTGTTCTCGGCTGCTTTCATCATATAGTCCAGACCGGCGATTCCACATACATTTACGATCTCATGTGGGTCTGCCATAATTGTTGTTCCTCCATGTGGAACTAACAGGCGTCCAATCTCTTCAGGACTTACATAAGAAGATTCAATATGGATGTGGCTGTCGATAAATCCTGGCGCTGCATATCTTCCTTCTGCATCAATCACTTTCACGCCTTCATACTCACCGATACCTGCAATCTGATTACCTGAAAATGCAATGTCTCCTTCCTGGATCTTTCCTGAAAATACGTTTACAATCTTACAATTTTTGATCACCAGATCTGCCGGAACTCTTCCTGCAGCTGTATCAATAAGTTTCTTTAATTCCACCTTCATTGTTGCTACGTCTTTCACGTCAGAAGTCCTCCTCTTTATTTTTCGTCTGAATCCTCTTTGCTTTTAAATGGAATCACTTCGCATTCATTTGAAGTTTCTTCGTCTTCGTCTGAATCTTCTTCGTCATCTTCTTCCTCATCTTCTTCCTCAAGAAAGTTTTTGATTTTTGATAAACAAATTTTGATTTTCCTGAACGAATTTTCACTCTTTACATCGGTTTCATCTTTCTCTGCATCCGGCACAAAATTCTCTGATGACACTTTCTCTGTGTCCTCTGTAATCACAGGCATCGCGATTGTCTCACCCAAAGCTTCGGACTCTTCTGAGCTATCTCTGTTTTCGGTCACTGCCTCTGTTTCAATCGCCGCATTTATTTCTGTAACTCCTTCTGTCTCAGCCGTTTCATTTATTTCAGATGTTACATCTGTCTCAGCTTCTTCTGTAGTTGCATCTGTCTCAACTGCTCCTTCTGCTTCTGTAGTCAGATCTGCATCCGTCTCCTCTTCTGTTTCGTCTGTTCCATTAATTCCTTCTAACAGCGCATCAACTGTCTTCTCTTCCTCTGACACTTCTTCTACTTCTGCCTCTGGCTTCGGTTCACACGGCATTCCCACTGTAAAGCAGCTTCCGGATCCCAGGATACTTTCTGCATCCACCCATCCATCATGTACTTCAGCAATCCATTTTACAACAGAAAGTCCCAGTCCAAAATGACCTTCTCCGGCACCTAAAGGATCTCCTCTGAAAAACCGATCCCATACATGTGGCAGATCCGTCTCCGAAATTCCAATTCCCGCATCTGCAATCTTACAGGTAAACTCACTGCCTTTGCTTTCAACAACAACTTTGATCAGTCCAATCTCCCGGCTATAATCAATGGAATTCTCCAGCAGATTTAACAGCATCTTCCGATAACAGTTCTCATCCACTTCTGCGTAAATCTCCGGTTCAATCTCATATTCTATCTGCACCGGTTCATCTGCTTCCTGAAGTCTGCTGATCTGACCTTCTATAATTCCTGTTGTCAGTTCACTGATATTCATGCGTTTTTTATAAGCCGGCTGGCATCCCTGATCTGCCTTTGCAAAAAATGAGACTTCCTGAATAAAATCTGAAAGAATCTGTGCCTTCTTCTGCACCAGTTCAATCTGCCAGCGCTGACGCTGGGACAGTCGCCAGTCGCCAAGGCACCATGCGCTTCGTGTAAGGATCACACTGACCGGCATCCACATCTCCTGTACAACATTTTCTGCAAAATGTCCCTCCTCGCGCACATCCTCAAGTAATTCATTCAATGTCAGCTGCAGTCTCTCCAATTCCGCATCAGATTCTTCCAGTTCCAACTGTCTGGAGAAATCTTTTGTTCTACAGATTTCCGCCGCTGACTCTGCCATATCTGCAGTCCGTTTCAGAGCCTCTCTTACCAGAAAGTACCCAATTGCAAGAGATGCGATGAAAACGATTGGAAGTACCACCTTCGCCATCGCTTTTGCTGACTGCGCATCTGTTCCACTTATCACTGTAGCAAGAAACAACGCAATGCCTGTTGCCACGAATATGCACCCTGTATATTTTAGTGTTAATTTTATTTTCAAAGATATTTTTTTCATTCGTACTCCTCCAATGGAATCTCTGACATTCCAAATTAGATTATAGCACATTTTTAAACAGTATGTTGTGAAATTCTTCTTAAATAAAAAGTTTTTATTATGCTTTTCCGCCTTGTATTTCTCTCTGATTTGCCCTATCCTAAAAAGTAAATATATCAGCAAAAAAAGATTTTTAAAACAATTTGAAAGAAGGAAATATCTATGAACAATTCAGTTTCTCAAGAACTATTAAAATTTCTCCAAAAGAGTCCCACAGCATTTCATGCAGTTCAACAGATGAAATCAGAGCTTCTTGCAGTTGATTTTACTGAACTAAAGGAAAATCAGCGTTGGAATATAGAATGCGGCAAACACTATTTTGTTACACGAAATGACTCTTCCCTGATTGCGTTTACAATTCCGGAAAATGGTATTGATAAGATGCACATTCTGACAAGTCATAGTGATTCTCCGACCTTTAAAATCAAAGAGAATCCGGAGATCGAAGTAGAAAAACATTATGTGAAATTAAATGTAGAACGTTATGGTGGAATGATTTGTTCTCCGTGGTTCGACCGTCCGCTTTCAGTTGCCG
>OHRT01000626.1_pt1 | contig 11836 bp, 9 predicted proteins | sample 1578521 | NCBI WGS metagenome assembly OHRT01 (sample SAMEA3879537, study PRJEB24766) | human gut metagenome | biome: human-associated habitat; feature: feces | place: USA | collected 1985/1987
AGGAAGAACGGGTACAAAAAGGATGGTTCCCCAAGAACCCGAAGCGCAAATATAAGTTCTAAAAATAAAGTATCGTAGTTTTTTATCAAAAGGATTTGCATAATTCGAGGGAAAATACTACTTTTGTCACCGCATCCAACAAAGGATACATCGGACTTGTAGCTCAGTTGGTTAGAGCAACAGACTCATAATCTGGAGGTCCCTGGTTCAAGCCCAGGCTGGTCCACTTTAGAAATCAGCGACTTACGTTTGTGCGTAAATCGCTGATTTTCGTTTTGCGAAAACAATGCGAAAACAAAAGGTTTGAGTTTCACATTATTACAAATAGAATATTAGTTAATCTCTGTGATATTTTATTTGTTATTGGGTAGAATTTGATGTTATTCAAGTCCAAGTCGCTTTTCTAATTCTTGAATGTGATCATTCACTCTGCGTTTTCGTGTATCTTCCGAAACAAATTTATCACAATATACTTTTATGTTGCCACAAACAGAAAAGCAAACAGATGAAATGAAGAGTGTTATTGGTTTTACCAATTCTTGCTTTTCTTCATAAACAGCTCTTTTCGTTGCGTGTGACAATTCTCCGCGATAACAATACATTATGTCAATAAGAGAATCAAAATTCAGTTCTTTGTGTTTATCGGTGCATTCCTGTTTAATCTCTAAATACAAATCATAGTTCCGCTCTTTAATCATGCTTATTGTCGATAATACAGCATATTTAAGCATGTTAGATTTCTTAAAATTCTGTTTTTGCTCTCCAGAAAATTTACCCTTTGCAAAACAATATTCTAAAATCATGTAAAAATGAATATAAGCAGAAATATAATCTAGTTTGTCTAGATAGCTATTAGCTTCTCGAAAGAAATTATATGGAACTTTGGCTTCTGGTATAAATGTTTTATCAAGCATTAGTTTAGAGAAATTGTCACTAGTAATTAATACCTTTTTCTGTTTGTTTAATGATTTTCTCATAGAAAACAATAACTCGTTTTTAGCCTTGTCTGTCCATGATAAGTCTAAGTATTCATTATAATAGACTTTCATTATGCCATGTTGAAATCCACCATAAACTTCTATATTACGAAATATATCAAGCATCCTACTGTCAAGGTATTTGTCCACATTCATGGTAAATGATTTGTTTTCTCCATTTTTAGACAATTCGACTAAATCTGAATGCTCAATACTAATCTCTTTGGAAACAGATAACATGTACATTCCGCCCTCAAGATATAAACTAATTTTATGTAAACAATATAATATCTGTACTGGCTCTTTCAGTGCAAAGTTTCCATCAATAATTGTTTTGGCAGTAAATATAATATTCATATAGCCTATCTGATTTAAATATTCGAGTGTAAAGTTAATAAATTTATTTCCAAACAATAACGAAAATGAAAAATAATCATTATTTTTGCAATCAAAAGATGCAATAATGGAAGACGTAAACAGAATTAAACTCGTTTTAGTAGAGAAAAAACGTACCAGCAAATGGCTTTCAGAACAAATGGGGGTTAATCCATCAACTGTGTCAAAATGGTGTACAAACACATCGCAGCCAGATATAACCAGTTTGCTAAGGATTGCAGATTTGTTGGAAGTAGATATTAAAGAATTGATAGTTCGCGAGTATAAATCATATATATTGTCTCAAAAGGCATGAAGCAGTTTTCTGAAGCGACTCGGGTACAGATGCCTGCAATGGTTCATCTTACCCGAATAGGATATACTTACTTTGGTAAGCTGAGTGAAGATAAGAACGGCACAGTCTATGACGGTGACACGAATATTCTTTTACCTGTTTTTGAGCAACAGTTCAAAAAACTGAACCCTGGTCATGAGGGTGAATGGATGCAAGTGCTGAAAGACATCCGCAAAGAACTGAACGATGATGACCTTGGACGTGGCTTTTACAACCGCCTTAAAGTCGTATCTCCTGTAAAACTGATTGACTTTGACAATATCGAAAACAATACTTTCCATTTTACAGCTGAGTTTACTTGCAAGAATGGTCAGGATGAGTTCCGGCCAGACATCACCCTGTTTGTAAACGGACTGCCGCTTTGCTTCGTAGAAGTAAAGAAACCAAATAATCATGGTGGTATGCTGGCAGAAAGCGCACGGATGAACAAAGAGCGTTTCCCGAATAAGAAGTTCCGTCGCTTCATCAATATAACCCAACTGATGATTTTCAGTAATAATATGGAATACGATGCGTTGGGTGGTATCGTACCCATACAAGGGGCTTTCTATTGTACAGGCGCACGCACTTATTCTCCATTCAATTGCTTTCGTGAGGAAAACCCAAGCGGCCAGAAAATTGCTCCATACCATCATGATTATCCATATAAGGAGATTGACAGGGTAGCGGAAAAGAAAATACTGTCTGATTACAACTGTCAGGTAATCCATACCAGTCCCGAATATCAAACGAACCTCGATTTCAATACGCCCACCAACCGTATATTGACTTCCATGTGTTCGCCAGAACGCTTATTGTATATCATTAGATATGGTATCGCTTACGTCCGCATGGAGCGAGAGGTGGACGGCAAGATTGAATCTACCGACCAAAAGCATATCATGCGTTACCAGCAATTGTTTGCATCATTGGCTATTCGTAAGAAACTTGCCGAGGGAATAAAATCAGGAGTTGTTTGGCATACACAAGGTAGTGGAAAGACAGCTTTGTCTTATTATCTGACCTATATTCTCAATGACTTCTATTCTAAGCAGAACAAGGTCGCCAAATTCTATTTCATTGTTGACCGCCTTGATTTGTTGGAGCAAGCCACACAGGAATTTGAAGCCCGTGGACTGGTGGTTTCAACTGCTAACACAAGGGCGGAACTGATGGAGCAGTTCCGCAGCAACCAAGCACAACAAGGAACAAGCGGCCAAGCTGAAATTACAGTCGTGAATATACAACGCTTTGCAGAGGATAAGGAAAAAGTACGCATCAATGACTATGCTACAAATCTGCAACGTATCTTCATTCTCGATGAAGCACACCGTGGCTATAAACCCGGTGGATGTTTTCTTGCCAACCTTTTTGATGCGGACACTGATTCGATAAAGATAGCTCTCACGGGTACTCCGCTGTTAAAAGAGGAACGTGCAAGTTGCAAGGTCTTCGGCACTTACCTGCATACCTATTATTATGACAAGTCCATTGCAGACGGTTATACGCTGAAAATCATTCGTGAGGATATAGAAACATCCTACAAAGAGCGACTTTCGGACGTGTACGACAAGCTGGACACATTGGTGCAAAAGAAAGACATCCGCAAATCGGAAATCATAGAGCACCCCAGCTATGTGAACGAGCTGGCTCACTATATCATGCAGGACTTGAAAGAGTTCCGTAAGATACAAGGAGACGATACATTAGGCGGTATGGTCATCTGCGAAACCAGTGAACAAGCAAGACGGCTTTATGATGTATTCCAAGAGGAGTGGCAGAAATACCAACCAAAGCCTATCAAGATTAAGCTCCCTGACGGGACGTTTGTGGTAGGTGAACCCGAAGTGGATTACAAATCAAAGTATAGACCACTGAAAGCCGGAATCATTCTCCACGACACAGACGACAAGGAAACAAGAAAACAGACAGTCAAGGATTTCAAAAAGAATATGACCGTAGATATTCTTATTGTCTTCAACATGCTATTGACTGGTTTTGATGCACCTCGTTTGAAGCGTTTGTATTTCGGTCGTAAGCTGAAAGACCATAATCTACTTCAAGCCATTACCCGTGTAAATCGTCCATATCCGGGAATGCGTTACGGATTTGTCATTGACTTTGCCGACATTAAACGTAACTTCAAAGAAACAAACGAGGCTTATCTGCAAGAGTTGAATCGTTTTAACGATGTGGAAGAGACTGGTGACGGCAATGCCACAGACACTTTCACTCAAGTGATTGAGGACAAGGACGAGATTGTGGCACAAATGAAAAAAGTACGCCAGACCCTCTTCGATTATTCCTACGATAATGCGGAAGAGTTTTCTTCGGAGATTTCCACGGAAGAAGACAAGGCTGTTCTGCTTGACCTAAAACAGGCTTTGGAATCTGCGAAAAATATGGCAAACCTCGTGCGTACTTTCGGCGATGAGGACATGAAGGAACAATTCGCTAAACTTGAAATCACGAAGTTGCCTCAGTTGCTTTCCGAAGTACAAAGGCGTATTGGCATCATCAACCAAAAGGAAGCTTTTAGCATCGGTGATGAAACAAAGACACTAATCAATGAGGCGATGATGGATATAGAGTTCACCTTCTCTAAGATTGGACAGGAAGAAATGCGCCTTATTTCGGGTGGAGCGGAGCTGAAAGAGAAATGGCAACGCACCATTGCCTCGTTTACCCAGAACTTCGACCAAGACGATCCTGAATTTATGTCGCTGCGTGATGCTTTTATGGAACGCTTCAAGGAGCATGGCTTTGTGATTGACAGCATAGCCAAGTTCAACGAAGAGACTCAGGCTTTGGATGAAATCATAACCCGTTTGCAGGACTTGCAAAAACGAAATAATGCTTTGGTAAAGAAATATAAAGGGGATGAGAAGTTTGCCCGAGTACACAAGCGCATCCGTGAGGTCAACAAACAAAGAGAAGAGAAAGGGCAGAAGCCGATGTTCTCATTCCTTGATGATGAGATTGTAGCCATTCTCAATATTATCAAAGAGGATGTGGATGCCAAAGTATATGACCGTAACGATATTTTGAAAAAAGATGCATACTTCGGGCGCACGGTAATGGCTCTTATCAATGGGTGCTTGTATCATTTTCCACAAATAAGGCCGGAAATGGACGATTATAAGTTCATCCAGCAACGAATTTCACAACAATATATCAACCAATACAATGCCACATACGGCATGGCTTAAAAAGAAGGAATTATGTCAGATATAAAAGAAAAAACATTAAAGCTCATTGACGGACTGAAAGCGACATGCCAGTCTTACGGTATGGGCAACGATGGCAACGAATATAAGATAATCACTCAGGTGTTTCTCTATAAATTCTTGAACGACAAGTTTGGCTATGAGTTGAAAAACACCAAAAGCGATATTGCCAAGAAACTGATAGGGGATGTGAAATGGGAAACGGCATACGAGAACCTTTCGGATGATGAGCGTATGCTTATCCAAAGTGCCATTTCGCCCGATGTTCCTATGCTTGAGCCTTATCACCTGATAGCTAACCTTTGGAACCAGCAAAGTAAAGGGGATTTCGATACAATCTTTGATTCCACGATGACAGACATTGCGGAGCAAAATGCGGATATTTTCTCTACGCAAACAACTGCCAACACAACGTGCGCCATTCGCTCGTGCTTTGGTGGACAAGCTTGTGAACTTCTCTTTTGAAGAGGCATTTGCTCAAAACTACGATTTCTTCTCCAGTATATTTGAGTACCTGATAAAGGACTACAATACAGCCGGAGGTGGTAAGTACGCGGAATACTATACTCCTCATGCTATTGCCACGATTATGGCCCGTCTTTTGGTGGGTGACAATGCTGACCTTCATAGTATGGAATGTTATGATCCATCAGCAGGAACAGGAACCCTTCTTATGGCACTTAGTCACCAGATTGGTGAAGACCGTTGTACCATCTTCTCGCAAGATATTTCTCAACGAAGCAACAAGATGCTGAAGCTGAATCTGCTGCTTAATGGGCTTGTCTCTTCACTTGACAATGCTATTCAAGGTGATACCCTTGTTAATCCTTATCATAAGAGCGATGGCGGACAGCAACTGCGCCAATTCGACTTTGTTGTCAGCAATCCGCCCTTCAAGATGGATTTCTCAGATACAAGAGAAAAGATAGCTGCCATGCCTGCACGTTTCTGGGCAGGAGTGCCTAATGTGCCTGCTAAGAAAAAACTGAAAAAGACAGGCAAGGGTGCGATTGTTATCCCAACCGGATTTATCACAGCTAAAAGTGGTATTGAGAACAAGATACTTCATAAAATAGTAGATGATAAGATTGTATATGGCTGTGTTTCCATGCCAAGCAATGTATTTGCCAATACGGGTACGAATGTAAGTGTGTTATTCTTCGACAAGTCGGCAACCACAGATAAGGTAATTCTGATTGATGCCAGCAAATTGGGTGAGGAATACAAGGATGCCAACGGATTGAAGAAAGTACGTCTAAACGATGAAGAGATAGAAAAGATTGTCGGCACATTCCAACGCAAGGAGGCCGTAGATGATTTTTCTGTAGCCGTTACCTACGATGAGATTAAGGAAAAAGGATATTCGCTCTCAGCCGGACAATATTTCGACATCAAGATTGATTATGTAGATATTACCGAGGAGGAATTTAACCAACGTATGGCTAACTATAAGCAAACCCTTTCCGAACAATTTGCAGAAAGCCATCGGTTGGAAGAAGAAATCATGAAACAGTTGAATGCTTTGCAATTCAACGTAAATGTAGGCGACAATGAGTAAAGGATTGACCATCATAGACAAGGACTATACCCAGTGGGTAGAAAATCTTAGTGTGCGTTATCGGCAAAGTCAAATCAAAGCCGCCGTAAGAGTAAACCGAGAATTGCTCAAGTATTATTGGGAACTTGGTCGAGACATAGAAGAAATGCACGTTGAAGAGCGTTGGGGACAGAGTGTCATTAAGAATCTCTCTGTGGATTTACAACTCAAGAATCCGAATTCAACGGGGCTTTCTCGTACTAACATCTATTATGCAAAAAAATTCTATTTGCTTTATTCTCAACACCTAAAGGTTGTCCCACAAACTGTGGGACAATTAGAGGATGAAAATGGGCCACAATCTGCGGAAGACTCTTCTGAAGTTGTCCCACAGCCTGTGGGACAATTGAAAGAGATGCTTTTTTCAATACCTTGGGGACACCATCGTTATTTGATTGACAGATATGGAACTGAACCAGAAAAGGCTTTCTTTTATGTAAAAAAGACAATGAAAGAGGGGTGGAGTCGTGATGTGCTTCTCAACTTTATGGACTCAGGACTATATGAACGAGAGGGCAAGGCCCTGACAAACTTCACACGTACATTGCCAGACGAGGCAAGCGACCTCGCACAAGAACTGACGAAAGACCCTTACAATTTTGCCTTTACAGGAATAACGAAACCCTACAATGAGCAAATTCTCAAAGATGCATTGCTCGCCAACATATCCCAATTCCTGCTGGAACTCGGTACGGGATTTGCATACGTTGGCAAAGAATACCGACTTCAGATAGGACAAAAGGAAAAATTTATTGACTTGCTTTTCTACAACATAAATTTATCATGCTATGTGGTAATTGAGGTTAAGATTGGTGAGTTTGATTTTCAAGACTTGGGTCAGTTAAGTGGTTATGTGGTTGCATGCAATCATATCCTCAAGAAAGAGGGAAGAGATAATCCTACAATCGGTTTACTCATCTGTCGTCAAAAGGATTCATTACTTGCGCAATACGCATTGGAGGGAAGTAATCTTCCTTTAGGAATATCTGAATATGAGTTATCTAAACTCTATCCTAAAAAGGTGGATGGAACAATACCAACGATTGAAGAGATAGAAGCAAAATTGGGCAATAAAGATAAAAGTTGAAAGAAAAATATGATAGATTATGATAAAATAACCGAATATATGACCACTATGGGATTGAATGCGAATGGTGGTTTTCAGTTGTCTGCATTTGCGATAAATGAAATGTTAGGCAATCATTACTCTATATCCGAAAAAGACTTGCACGATGGTGTAGAATGGCTAAAAGCTAAGATGAAAAAAGAAGTTGAAGAAAATCCATATTGGACTACAGAGCATAAAGAAGATGTAAAAAATGGACAAGAATACTTTTTGAATTGCTTTGAACATGAAGCCAAATCATATCTAAAAAATCAAAATAGATTATTATGATTTTGACGAAATATAAATTGAGAGAAATCCTTGATGTTACAAGAGGTGCAAGTCTCAGTGGCGAGTATTACGCCACTGAGGGTGAATATATCCGTCTGACTTGTGGCAATTTCGACTATCAGAACAACTGTTTTAAGGAGAACAAGTCCAAGGACAATCTTTATTATGTCGGAGACTTCAAATCTGAGTTTCTAATGGAAGAGGGAGATATTATTACCCCTTTGACAGAACAGGCAATAGGCTTGCTTGGTTCTACTGCCATTATTCCTGAAAGCGGCAAATACATACAAAGTCAAGATGTAGCAAAGATTATCTGCAAGGAAGACTTGTTAGATAAGGATTTCGCATTTTATCTCATATCCTCCGCCCTCGTTAAGCAACAGCTAAGTGCTGCTGCCCAACAGACTAAAATTCGTCACACTTCACCTGATAAAATCAAGGATTGCACAGTGTGGATTCCCGAATTATCTGAGCAAAAACGCATCGGTAAGTTATTGCGCTCCATTGACCGCAAGATAGAACTTAACCGAGCGATAAATCAGAATTTAGAGGCGATGGCAAAACAACTTTACGATTACTGGTTTGTACAATTTGATTTTCCGAATGAGGAGGGAAAGCCATATAAGTCAAGTGGTGGTGAAATGGTCTGGAATGAGAAGTTGAAACGAAATATGCCAAAAGAGTGGTGCGCCATGACTATTGGAGAAGTTGAAAATAATATCATAACTGGCAAAACTCCGTCATGTGCCGATGAAGATAATTTTGGTGGAGATATTCCTTTTATAACCATAGATGATATAAGAGGCAATTTATTCGTATTCAACTCGCAGCGTACCCTTTCCACCAAAGGCGCAGAAAGTCAAACAAAAAAATACCTACCGAGTGGATCGCTTTCAGTTTCTTGCATTGGTACAATAGGGGTTATGGGATTCATTGCAAAATTATCACAAACAAACCAACAGATTAATTCTATAGTTTTTGAGAATGAACACAATAGAGAATTTGTATACTTTGCTTTGAAATTATATTTTGAGAATGCAAAAGCCAAAACTGGTAATGTATTTGCCAATATGAGTAAAGATGAATTTGCTTCGATAAAAGTAGTTTATTCGCCAAAGCAAATCTTACAAGAATTTCATAATAAGGTTGTTGCCATATTTGATAATATAAAGAATAACATTGATGAAATCAATGCTCTTACTAAGCAGCGAGACGAACTTCTACCACTCTTAATGAATGGTCAGGCAATGGTAAATTCTGATTTATCCGACGGTTGAGTTCAATTTTCTTGTCCAATGCAGAGAATATTTCGCCAATTCGCTCTTGATTACGTAATGGAATCATTGGAACTGGAAACGAATTGAGCGCTTCAACGGATAACGCATAGCGTTGTCCGCTTCCAGAAGCATTACAAGCGAAATATTTCTTTGCATAGTCAGTATGCAGAAGGGCGTTTAGGTAACGTCCATCTAAAATATCTTTGTTTGGAGTAATCAGGGCGCAATGGTACCCCAAGATAACATCATCAAAATCATCGGCAATATAAGTGGGAACACCAATGTCATCACGAGTCTCACTATCCTTGGTTAAAGCTACTTGACCTTTCTTTAATTGGAACTTGGAAATCTCATTGGGACGGGCAGTCGCAAACATAAAGCCATCATGCTGAGCTGTGGTTATAGCCCAGTTATAATAGACATCAACAAAGTTGCAAAGCCGGATTTCTTGTTCGCCGTCTTTTGTTTTCTTGTCAACCCCACTAATTTCTACAGTGGCAATATCTCCCAGTTTCTGTTTATCCATTTGCATCCTATTTGGATGCAAAGTTACACATTTTCAAGCAGAATCCAGCATGATTACTTATCCCAAGTATTTCTTATGGGCTAACTTTACATTGTTTTGGTTCACAATGGCATAATGCAAGGTAGTATCTATACGCACATGACCGAGCAGACGTTGCACCTGTTCAATGGGCATACCTTTGTCAATAGCCATTGTTGCAAGTGTACGACGAAACTTATGCGGATGAACCTTAGGCATAGAAAGGGACTTTCCTAATTCCCGGATTCTTACTTCTACACCGCTAATTGTTAGGCGAGTATGAGGTGAGTGGAGGGAAACGAATAAAGCAGGATTGTCATCTGTGCGTTCATCAAGGTATTGCTGCAAATGTAGTTTAGTTCGGGCATTGAAGTAAACAACACGTTCTTTGTTGCCCTTGCCAAATACCACGCACTGGCGTTCATGGAAGTCAATATCTTCACGATTCAACTTAACCAATTCACCCACACGAATGCCCGTGGAAGAAAGAATGTCTATAAGGGCAAGGTCTCGTTTGTTGGTGCAACTATCCCGCAGTTGCTCCAGCTGCTCGTCAGAAAGCACCTCCTTAACAAGCGAATCTGTCTTAACCTTGTGGATACGTCTAACGGGACTTTTGGCAATATAATCTTCATCTTCCAACCATGCAAAGAAGCTGGAGAAGATGCGTCTCATGTTGTCTATGGTCACTTTACTGGATTGGTGCTCTTCCTGATAATCGGATAGATAGGCTCGAATATCTGATGTTGTTATATGACAAATCGCTACTGAAAGCGTAAGTAATAATCGCTCAATAGTATTACGGTAATATGCCAATGTTTTCTCTGAGCACCCCTCTATCTTCTTTGCCGAAATAAACGAGCTTAGAAGATGCTCATTCTCTTGCGCTTGTTGTTTGGAACAATCTTCTTTTTCGACTATTTCTACATTATGTAACTCTGATGCAAGCACAGTTTTAAGCCGTGCCATTTGTCGGCAGTCCAAGTCACGCTGCATCTCCGCAACTATTGCCTGAATGATGTTTTCTTTCATAATTCTATAAAAATGATGTATTATAATATAGAATATAAGCAAGAGAGACCTGATAGCCTCTCTTGTGCATTTTTAATTAGTCTTCGTTCCAATGCCTTTCACATTCAGGACAGCAATTGACGCTAGATTCTGCATAGAACTCATGTCCACAACATTCACAAACGATTCTAAGGAATCTCTTTCGAATAATTCTATACCTCATAATGTAATTATTAAAGGCCATGTGGGAATATGCCCATGTATATATGAATAGTAATTTAGCAGCACAACGGGTTAAAAAGAGTCGATAAATCAGAATTTACCAACACTTGACCGTTCATTAAAAGTGGTAATAGTTCGTCTCGCTGCTTAGTCAAGTTATTATTCTCAATTATATTTTTATCAATCATTAAGTGATATTGAGAAACAATAGCATGAAATTTCTCAATTAGTTGTTCTTGAGCTTCAAACCAATGATTTGCCAGAAATACATCTGTTTGAAAGTTCTTAATACCAGAGGTTTTACCTTCAAAATTGAACATATTATCATTATCATAGAGGCTTTGCCATAGATAATAAAAGTACTCTGAAAGCACTCGTTTCTTCATACTAAATGATTGACAGAAATTAGAGCAGACCAGAGCTCCTCCATTTCTTTCTATAACTCCTTTTGTTATCAAAGCTACTCTACCTGTCGCTTGGACTGGGCTTCCTCCAGAAATTTCAATCACAATGTCACCATCTTCTAAAAGTCGGTCAGAGTGTTTCGATGTAATATGTCTTGTGGGCACATCATTTAGCTTAATAATATCAGCTCCACGCACACAGCCTACTTTGATTGTTCCATCTTTAGACGTATCATATCCCCAATCTCCACCTTTATTCTTATCTATAAAGGCATTAAGTGTAATATCTTTCCACCTTTTGGGTATTTCTCGTTTCAGTTTCTCATTCCAGACCATTTCACCACCACTTGACTTGTAGGGTTTGCCTTCTTCATTGGGAAAGTCAAACTGTACAAACCAGTAGTCGTAGAGTTGCTTCACCATCGCTTCTAAATTCTGATTTATCCGACGGTTGAGTTCAATTTTCTTGTCC
>OHRT01000661.1_pt1 | contig 11376 bp, 10 predicted proteins | sample 1578521 | NCBI WGS metagenome assembly OHRT01 (sample SAMEA3879537, study PRJEB24766) | human gut metagenome | biome: human-associated habitat; feature: feces | place: USA | collected 1985/1987
CGCCCGCCCCCGCCCGACGTTTTCCCCACCGACTCATGAGAAGGACAGGGTGATCCTATGCAGCCCGGACTCGGAACGGCCCCCCGCCATCGCGGCGTCAGCTACGCCAAATGGGGCTATCTCTTCATCGCACCCTTCTTTATCGCCTTCGCCGTATTCCAGCTGATTCCGCTGTTTTCCACGGTATATTACAGCTTCTTTGAGCACTACCGCAGCGGGCTGAAAATCATCGGTCCGAACTTCGTGGGCCTGGAGAACTATGCGCGCCTGTTTTCGGCGGATCTGCCCAAGTATTTTGGTAACACGATGCTCATGTGGCTGATCGGCTTTGTGCCGCAAATCGTGATATCGCTGATGCTGGCGGCCTGGTTTACGGACGTGCGCCTGAAGCTGCGGTGCCAGGCGTTCTTCAAGACCGTCATTTACATGCCCAATCTCATCATGGCGTCCGCCTTTTCCATGCTGTTCTTCACCCTGTTTTCCGACAACGGCCCGGTGAACGCGGCGCTGATGTCCATGGGCGTGACGCAGGAGCCGTTCCGCTTCCTCTCCTCGGTCGCGGGAACGCGGGGGCTGGTGGGGCTGATGAACTTTCTGATGTGGTTTGGCAACACCACCATCCTGCTGATGTCGGGCATCATGGGCATCGACGTGAGCCTCTTTGAGGCCGCGGAGATCGACGGGTGCACCTCGCGGCAGACCTTCTGGCGCGTGACCCTGCCGCTGCTCAAGCCCATTCTGGTCTATGTGCTGGTAACCTCGCTGATCGGCGGCCTGCAGATGTTTGATGTGCCGCAGGTGCTCACCGACGGCAAAGGCACGCCCAACCGCTGTGCCACCACCCTCATCATGTATCTCAACAATCACATGTTTTCCAAGAACCTGGGCATGGCGGGCGCGGTATCCACGGTGCTGTTTCTGGTGTGTGGCGTGCTGTGCGTGGTGATTATGCGGACGATGAGCGACGATGTGCGCAAAGGGGGGCGAGGAAAATGACCCAGGCTGTGCGCTCGCGGGAAGATTCCCGCGCCCGGCTGAACCTCAGGCGGACGCTATGCTATGTTGTGCTGGCGGTGATCTGCTTCCTGTGCCTGTTTTTCTTCTACGTGCTGGTGATCAACGCCACCCACTCTCATTTTGAGGTGCAGAAGGGATTTTCGTTCCTGCCCGGAACCTCCTTTTCCACAAACCTTCACAACGCCCTCACCGACGCGAACATTCCCGTGGTGAGCGGCATCCTCAACAGCCTGACCGTCTCGGCAATGTCGGCGCTGCTGGCGGTGTACTTCTCCGGCCTCACCGCCTATGGAATCCACGCCTATTCCTTCAGGCTGAAAAACCTGGCGCTGACCTTTATCCTGCTCATTATGTCCATGCCCACGCAGGTATCGGCGGTGGGATTTGTCAGCCTGGTCACCGGCATGGGGCTGGATGACTCGCTCATCCCGCTGTTTTTGCCCAAGATCGCCGCGCCTACGGTGTTTTACTTCATCATTCAGTACATGAAGGGAAACCTGCCCATGGAGATCGTGGAGGCCGCGCGCATCGACGGCTCGGGCGAGTTTCACACCTTCAACCACATCGTCCTGCCCATGATTAAGCCCGCCCTGGCGGTGCAGGCGATCTTCACCTTTGTGCTGGAATGGAACAACTACTTTGTTCCCGCACTCATCATCAGCTCAAGCCGCAAAAAAACCCTGCCCATTCTGATCGCCCAGCTCAGAAGCGCGGACTTTCTCAAATTCGACATGGGCAAGGTCTACATGTTCATCGCTATCGCCATCGTGCCGGTCATCGTGGTCTATCTGCTGCTGAGCCGGTTCATCGTGGCCGGGGTCACGGTGGGCGGCGTGAAGGAGTGAGAAGATGAGCTTCCCAAAGGAGTTTCTCTGGGGCGTGGCCACCTCCGCCTATCAGATCGAGGGCGCGGTCGGGGAAGGGGGCAAGGGGGCGTCCGTGTGGGACCGCTTTTCCAAAGTGCCCGGACGGATCGCGGACGGGAGCACCGGCGAGCGCGCCTGCGATCATTTCCACCTGTTTCGGGAAGATGTGGCGCTGATGGCCGACCTGGGCATCCCCTGCTACCGCTTTTCCCTCTCCTGGCCCCGCCTGCTGCCCGACGGACGCGGGCGGCTCAACCCCGACGGCGCCGCGTTTTATGACCGGCTGATTGACGCGCTGCTGGAAAAGGGCATCCGCCCCTTCGTCACGCTCTTTCACTGGGATTATCCCTGCGCGCTCGCCGTGCGCGGGGGCTGGGCCTCGCCGGACAGCCCGGAATGGTTCGCCGACTATGCCGCCCTGTGCGCGCGCAGCTTTGGCGACCGGGTGCTGGATTTCATCACGATCAACGAACCCCAGTGCTTTATCGGCCTGGGGCATGCCACCGGCGAGCATGCGCCGGGGCTTAGGCTGCCACCCTCGGAAACCGTGCCCATGGGACACCATGTGCTGCGGGCGCATGCGCTGGCGGTGCAGGCGCTGCGCGCGGAAGCGCCCGGATGCCGGGTGGGATACGCGCCCTGCGGCAACCCCGCCATTCCTCAGACCCCGGCGGATGTGGACGCGGCGCGCCGGGCCTATTTCTCCATGCCGCGGGATGCGGAGCGCTGGTACTGGAACGTATCGTGGTGGAGCGACCCGGTGATGCTGGGCCGCTATCCCGAGGACGGGCTGGCGCTGTACGGGCGCTACCTGCCGCCGGGATGGGAAAAGGACCTTGACAGCATGTGCCAGCCCCTGGAATACTACGGCCAGAACATCTATAACGGCTATCCTGTCCGGGCCTCGGACGCGCCCGGCGGATGGGAGGAAGCCGCCTTCCCGCAGGGCGCGCCCCGCACCGCCGCCGGATGGCCCGTCACGCCCGAAGCCCTGTACTGGGGCCCGCGCTTTCTCTATGAGCGCTACCGCACGCCCATCCTCATCACCGAAAACGGCATGTCCTGCCACGATGCGGTATCGCTGGACGGACAGGTGCACGACCCCAACCGGATCGATTATCTTTCGCGCTATCTGGCCGCCTATCGCCGCGCCGCCCGCGACGGCGTGAACGCGGCGGGCTACTTTGCCTGGTCGCTGATGGACAATTTTGAATGGAGCCTGGGGTATACCCAACGCTTCGGACTGGTGTATGTCGATTACCAGACCCTCCGGCGCATCCCCAAGGATTCGGCGCGGTGGTACGCGGAGACCATCCGCTCCAACGGGGAGCATGTGGGGCGGGTGGAGCCGGTTTCCGAGGAAAACGGCTGATGCGCTCCTAACGCCGGACAGACGGGCGCCCTCCTGCGGATGGGCAGCGCCCGCGCGCGCTTCTTCGGCCACGGCTGCGGAAGCGCTTTTTTTATGCGCGCCGGGGGATACGGGTTCGGATCGAGGAGGGGGTGTGCGCGGCGCGGGAAGGATGCAAACGGCTGAAAGGCGCATGCCGCCGTTTGCGCGGGGGATGCCCCGGCGGTCAGGGAAGGCGGAGCAGGCCCCAAAACCCGAAAGGCAGAGAAAAATTCCGAAAAACAAACTGGTAATTTTGACCGGCTTCTATTATAATCGATTATAATTGATTCATCCAAAACCTGAGTCTCCCGGCGATCACAGGAGGTGTGCCATCATGGAGCTGCTGGATGAGATTTCTCAGCGCCTTCAGCAGGGCATGACCGGGGAGGTCAAGCGGCTGGTGCAGCGCGCCATCGACGAGGGCGTTCCCGCGCAGACCATCTGGGAGGAGGGGCTGCGCAGCGGCATGGACATCATCGGTGAAAAGTTCAAAAGAAACGAGGCCTTTGTGCCCGAAGTGCTGCGGGCCGCCGGCGCCATGAACCAGGCCGCCGCGCTGCTCAGGCCGCTGCTGGCTGCCAGCGGGGGAAAAGCCGCCGGCAAAGTGTGCATCGGCACCGTCCGCGGCGATCTGCACGACATCGGCAAGAACCTGGTCAGGATGATGATGGAAGGCAAGGGCCTGGAGGTGGTGGACCTGGGAACCGACGTCGCCCCGGAAACCTTTATCCAAACGGCCAAGGAGCAAAACTGCCAGGTGATCTGCCTCTCTACGCTGCTGGCGGGTACCATGGGCGTGATGGAAGAGGTCGTCAAGGCGGCCGAGGCCGCCGGCATCCGTGACCGCGTCAAGATCATGGTGGGCGGCGCGCCCGTGACGGAGGCGTTCTGCCGCCGCATCGGCGCGGATGCCTACACCTGACGCCGCAACCGCCGCGGAGATCGCCGTTCAGCTCTGCTCCTGATCCGCTCGCCACCTGGTCCGGACGCGGCAAAGGCCCCGGCCTTTCCGGCGCCGGGCCGGCGACATTCCTGCCTTTTTTCAGGCCCTTCCGGGCCGGCCGGGAAGGAGAACACACATGAGCGATACCCGTCTGATCGAAGCCACGCTGGCTGCCGGAGCGGCCGGGGCAGTCCTCATCCCCCAGCGGCAGATCGTATTATCCGCGGAGTTCCGCAGAATCTGCGAAAGCAACGGCTGCGGCTACTATGGCCGCTGCTGGATGTGTCCGCCCGACACGGGCGACATCGAAACCGCCATGGCGCAGGTACGCCGGTATCCCTGGGCGCTGCTCTACCAGACCATCGGCGCCATTGAGGACAGCTTTGACATCGAGGGCATGGAGGAGCGCGCCAGGGAGCACGCCCGGGTGAGCCAGCGCGTACAGCAGGCCGTCAGGCCGCTTTTGCAAAGGCCGTTTTTGCACCTCGGCTGCGGCGGGTGCCGTTTGTGCAGGACCTGCGCCCGGCGCGACGGCGCGCCCTGCCGCCATCCCGGTCAGGCGCTGCCCTCGCTGGAGGGCAGCGGCGTGGATGTGTACAACACCGTCAAAGGCACGTCCCTGAAATACGTCAACGGCCGCAATACCGTCACCTTCTTCGGGATGGTGCTGTGGGAGGCGTAGGGAACGGCGCGGGGCCGGCGCGCGGGGATGAGCCGGGGTAAGCGGTACCATGCTGCAAAAGCGTAGTCCGGCTTAGCCGGTCTTTTCCGACAGATGCTTAAGAAATGTTTGTGCCCGGGAACGCAAACTCACCGCCTGCCTGGCAAAGTCGGGCGATACGAATTCATTTTGGAGGGCGGTCGTCCTCGCTTCAGGTTTCTGACAGAGTGCGGGGTGCAGGGACCTCATCATTTGCTCAATCATTCGCGCTCTCCTGACGGTCGCGTTGATGGTTTCGCTGCCCCGCTGTGAGTCGTTTTGGGCCTTCGGCTCAACAGCCCACAGTGCTACCGCTTCCCTCCGTGCCTGCCAGAGTTTGGGGCAGGGCCCCAAGCCCTTATGTCGAAACATTTTCCGCGAGCGTTGCGAGCGTCCGAAGGACGCAAGAAACGTGGCTTTCTCCAAATGCGTGGGTTTTTAACAGTCTGAAGCTGGGGCGCAGGGGGATCATCCCCCTGCGCCCCAGCTTTGCAGCAGTCTGAATCCCGCCTGGGCCAGTCGGGATTTTTTGTTCATGGGGAGACACGGCCGGCAGGGGCCCAGGGCCCCCGGCGCGAGGCCCCGGACCGGGCGCGTCTCAGCCGCGCGGGTCCGCCTGTCGCGCAAAGGTCGCCAGGTCGATGGAGCGCCCGCCGTCCAGCCGCGAGGCCTCGGCGGCGAGGGCCATCATATGGCTTTCCACCGAAGCGTCGATGGAGGTGGGCGCGGTGGTCTCGCTCCGGAGCATCAGGCGGCACAGGGCATCCATGATGCCCTCGTCTCCGCCGCCGTGGCCGGACATTCCCTCCGCCCCGGCAAGATCAATCACCTCGTCGGGCTCACCGAAGCGGCGAACCGTGATCCGGTCGGAAAGCATGTCGCCCTCCAGCTCTCCCATGGTGCCCATGATGCGCACGGTGCGGTAGCAGCGCTGGGCAAAGGCCGTCATGGTAAAGGTGGCGGTTGCGCCGCTGGCAAAAGACATGCTCACCACCTGATGATCCACCACGTCGTTATCGCAGCGGTATACGCAGCGGCCATAGGGCCCCTCGCGCAGGGCTTTGCGCACGCTCTCCTCGGTGGGCTCGTGCACCAGCACCGATACGGGCCAGCCGCTGTTTCCATGCAGCAGGCCGGTCAGCGGGTTGGTGAGATAGATTTTTTCCGCATCGTAGGGACACTGCGCCTTTGGCGCCCCGCAGTCCAGGCAGCGCCCGGCGCTTCCCTGAGGTGCGTTGGCCTCGGTAAAGTGCCCGAGGCGGCCGAAGGAGGACACACGCACACAGCGCTCGCCCATCAGATAGCGGATGATGTCCATGTCGTGGCAGCTCTTGGCAAGGATCATGGGGCTGGTCTCCTCGCTGCTGCGCCAGTTGCCGCGCACAAAGCTGTGGGCCTGATGATAGTAGCCCACATTTTCCACGGCATCCAGCGTCTGGATGACGCCGACGACGCCCTGATCGATGAGCTCCTTGAGCCTGGAATAGAATGCGGTGTAGCGCAGCACATGACAGACCATCACCAGGCGCCCGGTTGCGTGGGCCTTGTCCAGCAGAGCCATGCAGTCGCTCAGCTCCGGAGAAATGGGCTTTTCCAGCAGAAGATGATAGCCGAGGTCCAGCGCGGCCAGCGCCTCGGGCACGTGCTGGCGGTCCTGTGTGGCGATAATCATCACATCCGCCAGGCGCGGGCGGGCCAGCAGCGCCTCGGCACTGTCAAAGCACAGGGCCGGGTCCACCCCATACTCCTGGCGCGCGGCGGCCAGGCGCTGCGGCACGGGATCGGCTACGGCCACGATTTTCATAAGGTCAGGGTGCGTTTTCTGGTAGACGGCATAGGCATCCCGGCCACGGTTGCCAAACCCACAAATGGCAAAAGTAATGGGCTGATTCATCCTCTGACACTCCTTTGAACCAAGGAAAGAGCTCCTTATGCACTTGACGGTTGAAAACGGACGATGGATGCTACGACCATCGTTATGATAGCGTCGGGCCGGCGGTTTGTCAAATGGCCCGGCACGGGGGCGGAAAAGCGCCAAAGCCCTTCTGCCGCCGGGGCTCGCGGCGCCCGGCGCGCTCAGGCGGACGCGCGGGGCCAAAAACTTTCCGGGGAAATGATAAAAATATCCGCGTTGCCGCCGGTGTGACGGAATGTTACAATACAGGCGAATGGTACGTACCGGAAGCGAAACACAACTGAACAGGCGTCCAACGGGCGCTTTGCCCCGTTGGAAACGGGCCGCCAACCCGATGGTTGCCGCCCGCAGTCAAGGAGGGAATGAACAATGAAACGGATCTGGAGTCTGCTGCTGGCCGCGGTGCTGCTGTGCGCGCTGTGCGCCCCTGCGATGGCGCAAGAGGAAAAGATCACCCTGGAATTCTGGGAAATGAGCTACGGCAACGACGACCGCTATACCGAGACCTGTGAAAAGCTGATTGCCCAGTATGAGGCGGAAAATCCCAATGTGACCATCAACATGACCTATCAGCCCTGGGATAACTACTATCAGCTGTTCCTCACGGCGGTTTCCTCCGGGGCGGCCCCGGACGTGGCCTCCTGTGCGATCGACCAGCCGGACCTGTTTGCCCAGATGAACGAAATCCAGTACCTGGACAGCGTGATCGACGAGTGGAAGGAAGAGGGCATCTACAGCGATTACAGCGAGGACATGCTCAACTTCTTCAAATATGAAGGAAACCAGATCGCCATTCCCTACATGGTCGGCTACCGCGGATTCTTCTACCGCACCGACTATCTGGAGCAGGCGGGCGTGGAGAAGGTGCCCGAAACCTGGGACGAGCTGCTGGATGCTTGCGCCAAGCTCAAGGCGTGGAATCCCGATATCGTGCCGCTTGCCCTCACGGGCGCAACCAACGGCATCTGGCACTGCTTCATGAGCTTTGCCATGAGCAACGGCGTGGGCATCGTGGATGAAAACCTCAAGCCCACCTCCGAGAGCGAAGCGTTCAAGCAGACCATTGATTTGTTCCAGGAACTGCGCGAGGGCGGCTATGTGGCCGAGGGCGTGCTGGGCCATGACGGCGCGGCGGCCGAAACCCTGTACTACAGCGGCAAGGCGGCGTTCTTCTTCGGCAGCTTCGGCACCAAGATCTACGATTACCCCGAAGTGGCCGAAAACAGCGATGTGCTGGCCTGCTTCCAAGGTCCTTCCGGCAGCGAGATTTCTACCGTGAGCTTCCCTGACGCGCTGGTGGTATTCTCCCAGACGGAGTATCCCGAAGAGTCGCTGAAGTTTGTGAAGTGGTGGGCGGAAAACACCCAGCCCCTGTTCACCGAGGGCGGCTGCTGGGCATACCCGGCCAAGGCCTCCTTCTTCACGGGTGAGGTGTTCTCCGACAAGGTTTCTCAGGGCGTGCTCAACAAGGTCCTGCCCACCGCCAAGACCGCGACCTGGCCCATTGAGGGAATGTTCCCCGGTTTCTCGCAGATCAACGGCGAGTATATCATGAACTACGCGCCTCAGGCGGCACTCAACGGCGGCATGACCACCGATGAAATCGCGGCCGAGCAGGCACGCATGATCCAGGAAGCGCTGGACAACGCCATGGAATGACCGCGCGCAACCGCCGGAGGGCACAGGGAAGGGACGTTCCTTCCCTGTGCCCTCCGCGGGATAGCCGCGGCCGCCTCCGGCGGTGCACGGTTCCCCGCGCCGAAGGACCGGCGCCCTGCGCGCGGCCCTTGTACCGGCTCATGCACACCGGCCGCTTTGGGCCTTCGGCCCGACGGCCCGCAGGGAATGCGTTTTTTACGGCGCGGCCGGAGATACGCACAGGGCCGCCGCACATGCCGCGAAACTGGGAGTTTCCCCGTAGGACGGCAGCCTTCCCCAAAGAGATGTCTGACAGCCTGCCGCGGGGAAGCCGCGGTTTCCTTAATTTACGTGAAAAAAGGCACGCTCCGCGCGGGCCGGTACGTTTGGCCCAGGGAACCGCTCCGGCGGTCCGTGGGCGGCAAGGAGGTACTCATGAACAGGCAGATTCGCCGGTGCGCCCTGTGGATGATGCTGCCCGCGGTGATCCTGGTGCTGTTTGTAAGCCTGTATCCGCTGCTCAACAGCATACAGATGAGCTTTACCAACAAAAACATTCTCAAACCCAACGCAACCAAATTTGTGGGGCTGAGCAACTTTGAGGACATCCTGACGGACCCGGAATTTTATGATACCATACGGGTGTCCCTCATCTACGCGCTGGGCTGCGCCTTTGCCAGCTATGCGATCGGCCTTGGCATTGCCACGCTGCTCAACAAGGAGATCCGATTCCGCGGCCTGTTTCGGGCGGTGCTGCTCATCCCCTGGGCGATTCCCACGGTGGTGGCGGCCTCCAACTGGTCTTACCTGCTCAACGACCAGTACGGTCCCATCAATACCTGGCTGATGAACTGGGGAATCATTGATTCACCGATCCTGTTCCTGGCGGATACCAGCCTGGTGCTGTTTACCGTGGTGCTGGTGGGCACGTGGAAATCCTATCCGTTCATGGCGCTGTCGCTGCTGGCGGGCATGCAGAACATCGACCGCAGCATCTATGAATCCGCTCAGATTGACGGCGCATCCGGGCGGCAGGCCTTCTGGTACATCACGCTGCCGGGGCTCAAGCAGGTCAGCCTGGTGGTGACGACGCTGATGTTTATCTGGGGATTCAACAATTTCGATATCATTTTTCTGCTCACCTCTGGCGGACCGCTCAATGCGACGCGCTCCCTGTCCATCTACACCTACAACCTGGCCTTCTACCGCGGACGAATGGGGTATTCGGCTGCAATTTCCCTGATTACCTTCGTGCTGATGATCGGCTTCTACTGGGGATACCAGCGGCTGCTCAAACTGGATGAAAGGAAGGTGAGCTGAATGGACAGGGCGAAGAAGAAGATCCGCCGCGTCCTGCTGTACGGGCTGATCATAGCAGTGTGCCTGCTGACCAACCTGCCCATGCTTTCCATGCTGGGAACCGCCTTCAAGCCCACCGATGAGGTGATGGCCAACACCAACCTCTTTACTACCAACCCCTCGCTGGACAATTTCCGCAAAGTGGCGGAGAAGACCTCGTTTCCGCATGCCGTGGTCAATACCTGCATCGTGGCGCTGGTGGTGGCGGGATTTTGCGTTACATTTGCCTCCATGGCCGGCGTGGCGCTTTCGCGCTCGCGGGGCAAGCTTTTCGGGGGCTTTACGATGCTGCTGCTCGTTTTGCAGATGATACCGGGCATTCTGATTATGATTCCGCTGTTCAGCACGCTGCGCGCGCTCAAGCTGGTGGATACGCATTTCAGCCTGATTTTCATCTATATCTCCACCAACCTGCCCTTTGGCATCCTGACGATGAAGGGCTTCTTTGACAGCATTCCCACGGAGCTGGACGAGGCCGCAATGATCGACGGCGCTTCCCCCTACCAGACGTATTGGAAAATCGTATTTCCCACGGCGATTCCGGGGATGATTTCCGTGGCGGTGTATACGCTGATGAGCGTGTGGAACGAATTCACCATCGCCAATATCTTCATTCAGTCCACCGAGCTGCAGACGCTGTCGGTCAGCCTCCGGCAGTTCCAGCTGCAAACCACCACAGACTGGGGGGCGCTGAGCGCCGCGGCGGCACTGGCCTGCATTCCTGCGTTCCTGTTCCTGATCGTGGTGCAAAAGTACCTGATCAGCGGCATGACCTCCGGCGCTGTCAAAGGGTAAAGAAAGGGGGATTCCTCAATGCTTCGCTGCATTCCCACCTGCGACCATCCCACGGTAGCCTTTGCCTGCACCGAGCTGACCCGGCACTGGGACCTGCTTAGACCCGTGTGGCAGGGCGCGGACCCCATCCTTCGGGTTGGGCCGGGGCTGGAAGGCCTGCCGCCGGTGACCGACCCCGAACGCGACGACGCCATTGCCATCTCTCTGGGAGGGGAGGGCGGCGGCGTGGTCACGGGCACCAACCCGCGCAGCGTGCTGATCGCGGCGTACCGGCTCCTGCACGAGCTTGGCTTCTGGTTTGTCAGGCCGGGGCCGGAGGGGACGCTGCTGCGCTACAACGGAAAGACCGCCGTGCAGGTATCCGAGGCCGCCAGCTACCGCCACCGGGGCTTCTGCATTGAAGGCGCGGTCAGCTTTGAAAACGTGCTGGAGCTGATTGACTGGCTGCCCAAGGGCGGATTCAACACCTATTTCACCCAGTTTTTGACGCCCTATGAATTTTTCAAGACCTGGTACGCGCATGACAACAATCCCCTGCTGGCGGGCACGGAACCGGTGCCGACGGTGGAGGAGGTGGACCGCTTTACCTATGGGCCGCTGCAGGAGGAGCTGAGGAAACGCGACCTCATCTTCCAGGCGGCAGGCCATGGCTGGACCACCGCCGCCATAGGCATCGACGGCCTGGGATGGGACGAGGCGGAGGAGCCCGGGGAGCGCTACCGCAGCTGGCTGGCGCAGATTGACGGCAGG
>OHRT01000670.1_pt1 | contig 11182 bp, 6 predicted proteins | sample 1578521 | NCBI WGS metagenome assembly OHRT01 (sample SAMEA3879537, study PRJEB24766) | human gut metagenome | biome: human-associated habitat; feature: feces | place: USA | collected 1985/1987
AGCACGGTCGTTACGGTAGTTGAAGAAGATTACTACATCTCCTTCTTTGATTGTTCCATCGAAGTTAGCATTTACAATCGGTTTGATAAATTCGTCTGTCACGCCTTCATCATAAGATTCCTGCATTGCCTGAACCATATCGGCAGCTTTCTTACCTTCACCTTTTACTAACAAATCATAGGCTTCTTTCACACGTTCCCAACGTTTGTCACGGTCCATAGCATAATAACGGCCGATGATTGAAGCAATCTTTCCTGCTGACTTTTCACAGTGCGCAGATAGTTCTTCGATAAAACCTTTACCGCTCTTCGGATCAGTGTCACGACCATCCATAAAGCAGTGGATGAATGTATTGTCAATATTATATTCTTTAGCGATGTCGCAAAGTTTGAAGAGATGAACGAGTGAGCTATGTACGCCACCGTTAGAAGTCAGCCCCATAAAGTGAACATTCTTTCCATTTTCTTTTGCATAAGAAAAAGCAGCGACAATCTCAGGATTCTTCAGAATACTATTATCAGCGCAAGCACGGTTGATTTTTACTAAATCCTGATAAACCACACGTCCGGCACCGATATTCAAGTGACCGACTTCCGAGTTACCCATTTGTCCGTCGGGCAAACCTACGTTTTCACCGCTTGCCTGAAGCTGGGAATGAGGGTAAGTATTCATCAGATAATCCCAATAAGGAGTGGGAGTGTTGAAGATTACGTCGTCTTTCTTTTGGTCGCCTAATCCCCAACCGTCGAGGATCATTAAAAGGGCTTTCTTACTCATAATATTTCAATATTTAAATTATCACTCTGATTTTCCGGCTGCAAAGGTACAAAAAAGATGATTACCTGAACGTTTAATCTATGTTAAGTTGCAGAGTAAAAGAATACAAGGCTATGGATATTTTCCTTACTTTGTAAGGATAGTATTAAACACGTTCATCAAAAAACTATTATTATGAAAGCAACCTTATTCTGCATTTTACTTGTATTATCGGGCATACTAAGTGCACAAACAATCGACAATCCTCCTTTCAAAGCCCGTTCGGGAAGTATCTCCAACATTACCCGCATAGAACGTACTCCAGAAAGTACACGAGTATACATACATGCTATTTTTCGTCCGCACTGGTGGATTAAAGAAAAAGGAACAAGTTACCTGGAAGATGCAACCACCGGAAAGAAATATAAGTTTAAAGGTGCAGAAGGTATCGAAATCAATAAAGAAGTATATATGCCTGATTCCGGTGAAAAAGACTACGTGCTTATTTTCGAACCCCTGCCTGAAGAAACTCAAACGATCCACCTTCTCAGCCCGACTAATTATGAAGGGAATACATACGATATTTCCTTGATTCCGCAGAAAGGAAAGAATACTCCTCCACTAGCTGCCGTCAAGGGTAACTGGTTCAAGACAGACGGCTCCGGTCAGTGGGAATACGGAATTTACGATTCAATCACGATCATGAATAATCGGATATACACCAATGAAAGTATCCGCAAGAAAGGGAAACGAATTGAGATGACCGTTAAAGACAAACAACATGGGACTATCCGTACATTGTTGATAACCCCGCAAAAGAGTGGCAACTGTATTATAAAAACAGACCAAACAAATGAATTATCGTATACCCGCCAAAAGGCTGCCATAAGCACAATAGAGCCGGACAATGGTTTTCAACAGTTCTTCCGTAAAGATACCGCCTGTCTGCAAGGATATATCGATGGCTACGACCCGCGTTTGGGATTCGAGACAGGACTTGTTTATCTATCAAATGAACTCACCCGTGAAGATTATCCTACTGTTGTGCAAATAGATAAAGACGGAAGTTTTACATGCAAGTTCGTTATTCATCATCCGGTAGAGCAATCATTAACCCTCAACAATGACTGGATTCCATTCTATATTGAGCCTGGACAAACTCTCACCATGTACATTGACTGGGAAGCAATCATGGCTCGAAGCCGTGCACGCGATCATTATTTTCCGATTAACAATATAGCATATATGGGACCGACAGCTCCCTTCTCCTATATACTATCCGATTTTAGCAAGTCTATTCCTTATCGGTACGAAGATTTATCCAAATCACAAAAGACACTTACTCCCAACCAATACAAGGAACACATGAGACCTATCATCGCACAATGGAAACATATTGCCGATTCCGTATGCCGGGTCTACCACCCCTCCCTGAAGGCAGTTTGCCTGATTAAAAACAAGGTAAAACTGCAAACAGGAAATGCATTCTTCGATTTTGCAATGAGCAGGGATTATTATGCCAAACAAGATACGGCCAATCAAGCCTTGAAAGTAAAGGAAGATGATTCGTATTACGATTTCCTAAAAGAGATGCCACTTGACGATAAAACAATTCTCGCAGATGAGAAAGCGGACGTCTTCACCAATCGCTTTGAATTTATGGCTCCCCTCCGAAAAGCTTATTCGGACGAAGTCGAAGGATCGGTGGAGATTCCTTTTACTTACCCAGAAAAGCCTCTCTTGACATTCCTGAAAGAAAAAGGAGTGAAACTTAATGCTGAACAAGAAGCGATAAGGCAAAAACAGGAAAAACTTGCCGGACAAGAAATAAAAATAACGCTTGCAGAACTTCAAGAAGATGACAGGAAGACCAGTGCTCTATTTAAACAAGAAGAAAAACTGGTAAAAGAATACATGGACTATATCAATAAACAGAAACCTTCTCAAAAAGAAAAGTCACAGCAAGAAGAAGATAGGGCCAGCATAGCAATGGAACAGAAATATGAAGAGAAGAAAAATGCCATTATCGCCCGGCTATGCAATACTCCCAATCCTCTGCTCTGGCAAATAGCCAAAGTACGCCGTCTCACTTATGACCTACAAAATATAAAAACAAAAACAATTGCCCGTGAATATATAGACAGCCTCAAGCAAGAATTTACTGCCCCCTTCTTAGTTGCCGAAACTGAACAATTGTTTGAAAATGCTTATCCTTCGGAAGATGCTAAATCATACCAACTCCCGGAAGGCAAAGCAACCGACATTTTCCGCAATATCATCAAGAATCATCCGGGAAAAGTACTATTTGTTGACTTTTGGGCCACTAGCTGCGGGCCTTGCCGTAGCGGAATAGAAGCAACAGCAGACTTGCGCAAGAAGTACAAAGATCATCCGGAGTTCCAGTTTATTTATATCACCGGAGAAAGAGAATCTCCGGCAGGAGCTTACAAACAATATGTCGAAAAGCATCTGAAAGGAGAAGCAAGTTATTATGTCACCGGAACGGAATATAATTACCTGCGCCAACTTTTCCATTTCAACGGCATTCCTCATTACGAACTCGTAGAGAAAGACGGCAGTATCTCCAATGAAAAATTAAGTAGTTACAGTATCGGACAATATTTGAAGAAACGTTTCGGTACTTCCGAACCTTCGGAAACAGAGCAGCACGCAGAGTAAGTGCGGACTGCAAACAGTAGAAATTCGAAAAAAACGGTGCAAAAGAATGGAAGCCAGCTTGATTTTCCGTACCTTTGCACCGCTTTTACATTAAAATCATAGAAATATGGACGATTCAAACCCGCGAACGTGCACAACTAGTATTAATTAAAGCGAACAGAGTCATTGAAATCTGATGTCTCTGCTCGTGCTAAACAAACGAAAGGAGACAATAAGATGAGAACGTATCTTTATTGTGAGGCCGGCTTTGTGGAAAAAGCACAATGGCTTCCTAATAGCTGGGTAAACGTAGTATGCCCGAACAATGATGACTTTGAATTTCTGACTAAAACACTCAACGTACCCGAATCATTTCTTGATGACATAGCCGACACGGATGAACGTCCGCGTACGGATACGGAAGGTAACTGGCTGTTAACGATCCTGCGTATCCCTGTGCAAAACAAGCAGAACGGAAGCCTGCCTTTCGCCACTGTACCTATCGGCATAATCACAAACAACGAGATTATAGTATCCGTATGTTACCATAACACCGATTTACTACCGGATTTCATCGAACATACCCGTAGGAAAGGTATTGTAGTCCGTAATAAACTCGATCTGATTCTCCGGTTGATTTACTCTTCCGCCGTATGGTTCCTGAAATATCTAAAACAAATCAATATAGATATCAGTGCAGCAGAGAAGGAGTTGGAACGCAGCATCCGTAATGAAGACCTGCTCCGTCTGATGAGATTGCAGAAAACCTTGGTTTACTTCAACACCTCCATTCGTGGCAATGAAGTGATGATAGGTAAACTTAAGACTATTTTCCAGGATACGGATTTTCTGGATAAAGAGTTAGTGGAAGACGTTATCATCGAATTGAAACAAGCACTCAATACGGTGAACATTTACAGCGACATTCTCACTGGGACAATGGACGCCTTCGCCTCCATTATCTCAAACAATGTGAACACTATCATGAAACGTATGACCAGCTTGTCTATCGTCTTAATGCTCCCTACATTGATTGCCAGTTTTTATGGCATGAACGTAGATATTCATCTGGAAGAAGTGCCCTTTGCTTTTTCTTTGATTGTACTCTTCTCTATCGGATTGTCCACGCTGGCGTTTGTGATATTCAGAAAGATCAAATGGTTCTAACATACAAAAGCCTGTCATCTACTATTGAGTAAATGACAGGCTGTAATTTAATAATACGTTTTTTCTTCTATAGAGAATTAATTAAAAGAGAATGTTTAGAGAGAGAAATTATTTTTTATCCTTGTTTACTTTTTCTTCCACCCAACGGAATAGAAATTCCAACAAATCCATTAACAGTGTTAGAGTTCTTTCCTAAGAACATATAGTCGGTTCCGAGGAACAACGGCCCTAATTTCAGACCAAGACCGAAAGATTTTCCTGCTGACTGAATGGCAGAATAGCTAAGTGCAACGTTAAACCAGCTTTTCGGACGATAATTTGCAGAGAATGTCAACTCTGTAAGAGCGTCAGGTTGTACAAAACGAGTGGTAGACAATACACCAACAGCTAATTTGTTATTGAAGAACCGCTCTTCCGATCTGAGAGTTAAGAAACCGTATTCTGCACCCAACACCAATGTAGAAGCCAGACGGGACTTACGAGATTCTTTTGCATCACCTACTTCGAGTTGCAACATATCATAGTCGAGTACATCACCGTTAGTTACACGATCCATATACCCTTGAGTATCATCCTGCAACTGTTTTACTGCATTCACCACAGATGTTTCAGGATTAGCGGGATCGACCATTGCTGCATAAGTACTTCCTTTAATATCAATAGGATCCGGATTGGCTGACGCAATCTTCGTACTTGATTTTGACCAAGAGATAAAACCTAAGTCAAGAATAGATGCAGATACAGTCAGATTATCCAATATTTTATAAGAAGCACCCAAATCAATACCAAAACCGTAACCAGCGATACCCAATTTGCCACTATCAAATTCGAAGTCTGTTACATAATCCTTACCCTCTTCTTCTTGTAATTCCAAACCTTTGAAAGAACTCTTCAATTCTGCACCAACATTCAAATTTGCATGGTAATTATCAAATTTTGCTTTCAATTCAGTAGCTTGTTTAATAGCTTCTTCTGGGCTTAAGCCACTCCAATAATTTCCATCTGACCACTTTGCAATCTCTGCATCACTGGGCAGATTAGCACTCATTGCCACATTTTTGAGTTTTAACTCCATATTACCGATACCCAACAAAGCTTTCACTCTGGCACCGACTGTCAAACGACTGTTAATCTGACGTGAGAGTCCTAAACCAATTTCAGTATAAGCATTGATATTCAATTGCTGACCACTGATATCTCATTCAGGAAAGTAAACATAGATTTAGTCAAGTTCGCACCAATATCGGTACGAAGGCCAATGTTGAACGACCAGAAGTTCTTTCCTTTGTACCAACCGGCGGAAAGGATTTCCGTACTAAAGTTCACATTCAACTTATTGTTATCTTTCAGCCGGTTCATGAAATCCGGTTTCGTATAGAAATCATCTCCGTCATCAATAATATCAATAATATCCTGATATCCTAATGAAGTAGACCCCACGGTTGCATTAACTGCACCAACCACCGGAAGATTGAAGTAACCTTTAGTCGGCGTCAAAGCCGGATTCAGCTGTTGACGATAATGCGTACCTTCCATAAAATAAGAAGTACGCAAGAACTGTGCATTTGCAGGAAGTGCACAAACTAACATAATGAAAAATACCCCAATGAGCTTAGTAGAGCTTAGTAGCTTGTTCGTTGCCATGATTTTAAACTTTTTAATTCTTATTATTGTTTGCAAATATATAGCATTTCAATAACAATTAAAAGCACGAAGCAACACTTTTTTAGCCTAAACAGAACAATTCAAGCACTAAACAGGCTAAAATCGTGCTTATACTGCAAAAAAATGTAGAAAATATAATTTAAGAAAGGAACAACGGGAATTAAAAGTCCAAAGAAAGTTGTTCACCTCCCAACAAATTGAACGTCATCCGATGATAAGGAGTTGTTCCATGTTCGGCAATGGCGGCACGGTGTTTTTTGGTAGGATACCCTTTATTACGGTTCCAGTCATAATAGGGATACTCTTCGTGGAGACGGTTCATATAATCATCACGATACGTTTTGGCCAGAATAGATGCAGCAGCTATCGAAAGGTATTTTCCATCGCCTTTGATTACCGTGGTATGCGGGATACCGGGATATTTATTGAACCGGTTTCCGTCAATGAGCAGGTGTTCGGGACGGGTGGACAGTTGATCGACAGCACGATGCATGGCCAGGAAAGAAGCACGCAGGATATTTATCTCATCTATCTCTTCAGGTGAAACAATACCCACCGCCCATGCTATCGCTTCACGTTCTATTACCTCACGCAGAGCATAACGTTGTTTCTCCCTCAGTTGCTTGGAGTCATTCAGTAACTCATTCTTAAAATCTTTCGGAAGAATGACGGCAGCAGCATAGACAGAACCCGCCAAACAGCCGCGGCCTGCCTCATCGCATCCTGCTTCTATCAGATTCTCATTTAAATAAGGTAATAGCATCTTTATCGTTTTTATCTCTGCAAAGGTAAATGAAATAAAAAAGGAGACCTAGATTCCGGTCTCCATTTTCTTATCTTTTTAACACAAAATCCTTAGAACAGACTCCAGGCAACCGTAAGTCCTGCCATTACAATGGCTACCATGCTCATAAGCTTTATCAATATATTCAAGCTCGGACCGGAGGTATCTTTAAACGGGTCGCCCACCGTATCGCCCACCACCGTTGCCTTATGAACCTCACTTCCTTTTCCTCCGAAATTGCCTTCTTCCACATATTTCTTTGCATTATCCCAGGCACCACCGGCATTTGCCATAAAGATAGCGAGCACGAAACCGCTGCTCAAACCACCGATCAACAAACCAAGCACACCGGGAACACCGAAGACAAGTCCCGTAAAGATAGGGGCAATGATAGCAATCAATGAAGGAACCACCATTTCGCGCTGTGCCCCCTTCGTAGAGATTTCCACACAACGTTCGTAGTCCGGTTCGGCTTCTCCCGTCAGGATACCTTTTATTTCACGGAACTGACGGCGCACTTCGTCCACCATGTGTCCTGCCGCACGTCCCACGGCATTCATGGTCAGCCCGCAGAACAGGAAAGCCATCATAGAACCGAGGAACATCCCCGAAAGTACCTTCGGATTCATCAGGTTCACTTCATAATAGTTCATGAAGTCAATGAAAGTAGCATTTGCCACACTGATTGTATTTCCGTCCGAGAAAGTCAGATCCATATTGCCGAGACGAGTCAGTCCGATACGTATTTCTTCAATATAAGAAGCGAGCAAAGCCAATCCCGTCAAGGCAGCAGAACCAATCGCAAAACCTTTTCCGGTTGCGGCAGTCGTGTTTCCGAGAGAATCGAGCGCATCGGTACGTTTGCGGACTTCTTCACCCAAACCGGACATTTCCGCGTTTCCGCCTGCGTTATCCGCAATCGGGCCGTAAGCGTCCGTTGCCAAAGTGATTCCCAGCGTAGAAAGCATACCGACGGCAGCAATGCCGATTCCGTACAACCCCATACCGATATTGGCAAAATCGCCGGCAGCAGCCAGTAGATAAGAAGCAATGATACCCACCACAACTGCAATAACGGGGATAGCCGTAGAAAGCATTCCCAGACCGATACCGGAAATGATGACCGTAGCAGGTCCCGTCTTCCCGCTTTCACTCAACTTCTGAGTAGGACGATAGGATTGAGAAGTATAATATTCAGTAGAACGGCCTATCACAATGCCGACAAGCAGGCCGACGACCACCGCACAGGAGATCCAAACCCAGTTCTGCAACTGCAAAAGCCACAGGATAAAGAAAGTAGCAACGACGATAAGTACAGAACTGAGGTTTGTACCGAACGCCAGCGAACCAAGCAGATCTTTCATCTTCGCATTCTCTTTGGTACGGACGGCGAAGATACCTATAATAGAAAGGATAATCCCGACAGCCGCGATCAACATCGGAGCAATAACCGCTTTGAACTGCATAGCCGTGTCCGAAGAATGAATAAAGGCGGCAGCACCAAGCGCGGCAGTTGCCAGGATCGAACCGCAATAAGATTCGTACAAGTCGGCTCCCATGCCGGCCACGTCACCCACGTTGTCACCTACGTTATCGGCAATAGTGGCAGGGTTGCGCGGGTCGTCTTCGGGGATTCCGGCCTCTACCTTACCTACAAGGTCGGCCCCCACATCGGCAGCTTTCGTATAGATACCACCGCCGACACGGGCGAAGAGTGCCTGAGTGGAGGCCCCCATACCGAAAGTAAGCATGGTGGTAGTGATTACACAGAGTTTATGAGTCGGTGTCAGTGCGTCAGCAGGAATCACTTCGTTCAACAACAAATACCAGAAAGAAATGTCGAGCAGGCCGAGACCGACTACGACAAGTCCCATTACCGCACCGCTCCGAAAGGCAATCCTCAATCCGGCATTCAGCGAACCGCGTGCCGCATTGGCTGTACGGGCTGATGCATAAGTTGCCGTTTTCATCCCCAGAAAACCGGAAAGGCCGGAAAAGAAACCACCCGTCAGGAAAGCGATAGGCACCCAAGCATTCTGAACGTGGAAACCGTAGGCCATGATTGAAAACAAAATGACCAGCCCCAGAAACACCCAGCCTACAATCTTGTATTGCTGTTTCAGGTAAGACATAGCGCCTTTGCGCACAGCAGCGGCAATTTTTATCATTTGGGGAGTACCTTCACTCTCCTTCATCATTTGCTTATGGAAGTAATAAGCAAAGCAGAGGGCTAACACGGAAGCGACCGGAACCAGCCAGAAAAGAATGCTATCCATAGGATTAATTTTTAAAGGGTTTACGGAGGCTAAAAGTATGAAAATCAAACGAAAAAAGCAAGTAAGTAAGATTATTTTTTGAACAGTAGATGTACTCACTTTAATTGCCATGTCATTCCTCCCTTTCCGGCAAGCAGCTTGTCGGAGGGTTTGTTAAGTGGGACTTTATGGGAAGGGAAGCCGGTATAGTTCGATTGGAATACCGGTATAGTTAGGTTGGAGCACCGCTTTAGTTAGTCTGCCACGGCCGTGGAGAGTTCTTTCCACAGGCGTGACGAGATATTACCACGGGTGTGACGAATACTCTCCACGGCCGTGGCAAATTAACAATATCGGTATTCCGACAGAACAATACCTACCGGATAACAGATGTATAGCGGGTGTATAAGCTATGTTTAACGGTGACTTATTTACCGTAGAATTTAGTGTCAGCATCAAAATCTGGCCCGTACATCATAAATTATCATTATCTTTGAGCGTTTTTATGCCTGCAAACTAACTAATACCCAATAATTATTACTCAAAACAACATGAAGAAACTATTTCTACTACTAATGGCTTTGTTTACCTTGGCACAAGTGAAAGCCCAGGAAAAGAGTGTTATCCAAATCTCAACGGACAACACAGACCTAATCCTTCAAGTAGCCCCTAACGGCCGACTTTATCAGGCTTATCTGGGTGACAAACTACTAAATGAGCAAGATATCAAGCACTTTTCGCCTTATGTAAAAGGTGGCAGTGACGGCAGTGTTTCTACACGCGGCTGGGAAGTCTATCCGGGTTCCGGTGCCGAAGACTATTTCGAACCGGCTGTGGCTATCACTCACAGCGACGGAAATCCAAGTACGATTCTCCGCTATGTATCTTCCGAGCAGAAGGCCGTGACAGGGGGAACAGAGACAATTATCAACCTCAAAGACGACCAATATCCGGTAGAGGTAACTCTGCACTACATCGCTTATCCGAAAGAAAACGTCATCAAGACATGGAGCGAAATCAAGCACAACGAGAAGAAACCCGTCACCCTGTGGCGCTATGCTTCCACAATGCTTTATTTCTCCGACTCCAAGTATTTCCTAACCGAGTTCAGCAGCGACTGGGCCAAAGAAGCTCAAATGAGCAGCCAGCAGTTACAGTTCGGAAAGAAAGTAATCGACACCAAGTTGGGCAGCCGTGCCGCCATGCATACACATCCGTTCTTCGAACTGGGATTCGGACAATCGGCACAGGAAACACAAGGCCGCGTGATGCTGGGTACGATCGGCTGGACCGGTAACTTCCAGTTTACATTCGAAGTAGACAACGTTGGTAACCTGCGCGTAATCCCTGCCATTAACCCTTATGCATCTGATTATGAATTGAAAGCGAACGAAGTATTCACGACTCCCGAATTTATGTTCACTTTCAGCAACAACGGTACGGGCGAAGCCAGCCGCAACCTTCACGCATGGGCACGCAACTATCAGCTGAAAGACGGACAAGGTGACCGCCTCTCCCTGTTGAACAACTGGGAAAACACCTACTTCAAATTCGACGAACAACTCCTTTCCGAACTAATGAAAGAGGCCAAACATCTTGGGGTAGATATGTTCCTGCTCGATGACGGCTGGTTTGGCAACAAGTATCCGCGCAACAGCGACAATGCCGGACTAGGCGATTGGGAAGCAATGAAATCCAAACTGCCCGGCGGTATCCCTGCTCTTGTGAAATCCGCTAAAGAAGCCGGAGTGAAGTTCGGCATCTGGATTGAGCCGGAAATGGTCAACCCGAAAAGCGAACTCTTTGAAAAGCACCCCGACTGGGCTATCACCCTGCCGAACCGCAAGACTTATTACTATCGTAACCAACTGGTTCTCGACCTCAGCAACCCGAAAGT
>OHRT01000671.1_pt1 | contig 11176 bp, 8 predicted proteins | sample 1578521 | NCBI WGS metagenome assembly OHRT01 (sample SAMEA3879537, study PRJEB24766) | human gut metagenome | biome: human-associated habitat; feature: feces | place: USA | collected 1985/1987
GCCGCCCCTGGACCCTGCCCGCTTTTTTGTAAAAAAGCGGGGCAAAAAACTTTTATTTGGCGAGGCTGGACTGGCGCTAGGGGCGTGAAAAACGCCGCCCGGGCGGGCGGCGTTTTTCTTATTGGTATCGCTTATTTGTACATTTCCTTGAGCTTCAGCAGGTGCTCGTAGCGGGCCTTGGCGTTCTCCTCGCTGGCCTCGAAGAGCCTGTCGGCCCTGTCGGGGAACTCGCGGGTCAGGCGGCTGTACCTGGCCTCGTTCATCAGGAAGTCGCGGTAGCCGCCGGCCGGCTCCTTGCTGTCGAGCGCAAACTTGGTCTCAGCCGCCGGGTTGAAGCGGTAGAGGTTCCAGTAGCCGCAATCGACGGCCTTCTTCATCTCGCTCTGGCAGTTCGTCATGCCGCCCTTGATGCTGTGCATCTCGCAGGGGGCGTAGGCGATGATGAGGGACGGGCCGTTGTAGGCCTCGGCCTCGGTGATGGCCTTGATGGTCTGGGCCGGGTTCGCGCCCATGGCGATCTGGGCCACGTAGACGTAGCCGTAGGTCATGGCGAGCTCGGCGAGGGCCTTGCTCTTGATCTCCTTGCCGGCCGCGGCAAACTGAGCCACCTGGCCGATGTTGGAGGCCTTGGAGGCCTGGCCGCCGGTGTTGGAGTAGACCTCGGTGTCGAAGACGAAGACGTTCACGTCCTCGCCGGAGGCGAGCACATGGTCGAGGCCGCCGTAGCCGATGTCGTAGGCCCAGCCGTCGCCGCCCATGATCCACACGGACTTCTTGTTCAGGTAATCCTTCTTGGAGAGGATGTCGGCAGCGAGCTTGCAGGCGTCGCAGTCGCAGACAGCCTTGCCGGCAGCCTTGAGCTTCTCGCCGTAGGCCTTTATCTCGGTGTTGTCGCTGGCGCAAAGTTCGTCAACGGTGCAGATGCTGTCCTCAAGGGCGGCAATGTAGGCCTTCGCAGCCTCGCCGTTGGCGTTGCCGTCGTTATAGGTGTCGAGCCACTTCTGGGCGGCGTCCTTGAGCTCGGCGCAGCACCAGTCAACGGCGATGAGCTCGCGGGTCTTGGCAGCGAGGTCGTCGCGGATCTTCTTCTGGCCGAGGTAGAGGCCCAGGCCGTGCTCGGCGTTGTCCTCAAAGAGGCTGTTGACCCAGGCGGGACCCTTGCCTTCCTTGTTGACGGTGTAGGGGCTCGTGGCAGCCGGGCCGCCCCAGATGGACGAGCAGCCGGTGGCGTTGGAGACGATCATGTGGTCGCCGAAGAGCTGGGTGATGAGGCGGGCGTAGCTCGTCTCGGCGCAGCCGGCGCAGGAGCCGGAGAACTCGAGCATGGGCTGCTTGAACTGGCTGCCCTTCACGGTGTTGTCCTGCATGTCCTTCTTCTCGGAGACCTTCTCGGTCATGTAGGTCCAGACTTCCTGCTGAGGCATCTGGCTCTCCATCGGGACCATGGTGAGGGCCTTCACCGGGCACACGCCGGCGCAGACGCCGCAGCCCATGCAGTCCAGCGGGGAGACGGCCATGGCGAAGGAGTAGACGTCCTTGCCCTTGCCGGCCTTGACCGGGACGATCTTCGCGGCGGCGGGAGCCGCAGCGGCCTCCTCGGCGGTGAGGGCGTAGGGACGGATGGTGGCGTGCGGGCAGACGTAGGCGCACTGGTTGCACTGGATGCACTTCGTGCTGTCCCACTCAGGCACGGAGACAGCCACGCCGCGCTTCTCGTAGGCGGAAGCGCCGAGCTCGAAGGTGCCGTCCGCGTGGGCCTTGAAGGCGGAAACAGGCAGGCTGTCGCCGTCCATCTTGCCTACGGGGTCGAGGATCTCCTTGACCATCTTCACGACCGGGCCGCGGCCGGTGAGCTCCACAGGCTTGCCCTCGTCAACGGCGTTCGCCCAGCTGGCGGGCACGTCCACGACGGTGTAGGCGGTGGCGCCCAGCTCGATGGCCTTGTGGTTCATATCGACGACGTCCTGGCCCTTCTTCAGGTAGGAGTGCGTCGCAGCGTCCTTCATGTACTTGATGGCCTGGTCCTCGGGGATGACCTTAGCAAGGGAGAAGAACGCGCTCTGGAGTATGGTGTTCGTCCTCTTGCCCATGCCGATCTGCTGGGCGAGGTCGATGGCGTTGATCATGACGAGCTTGATCTTGTTCTTCGCGATGTAGCGCTTCGCGTCGGCGTCGAGGTGGTGCTCCAGCTCCTCGAAGCTCCACTGGCTGTTGACCAGGAACACGCCGCCGGCCTTGAGCTTCTGCGCCATCTTGAAGCCCTTGGTGATGTAGCTCGGGTTGTGGCAGGCCACGAAGTCGGCCTTGTTGATGTAGTACGGGCTCTTGATGGGCTTGTCGCCGAAGCGCAGGTGGCTGATGGTGACGCCGCCGGTCTTCTTGGAGTCATACTGGAAGTAGGCCTGGACATACTTGTCGGTGTGGTCGCCGATGATCTTGATGGAGTTCTTGTTCGCGCCGACGGTGCCGTCGCCGCCGAGGCCCCAGAACATGCAGGAGACGGTGCCCTTCGGGGCGGTGTCGGGAGCGGAGGTCTCACGCAGGGAGAGCTTGGTCACGTCGTCCACGATGCCGACGGTGAAGCGGGCCTTCGGGTTGGCCTTGGCCAGCTCCTTGTAGACCGCGAAGACGGAAGCGGGAGGAGTGTCCTTGCTGGCGAGGCCGTAGCGGCCGCCGATGACCTTGATGTCGGTCCTGCCGGCGTCGGCAAGGCTCGTCATGACGTCCATGTACAGAGGCTCGCCCAGGGCGCCGGGCTCCTTGGTGCGGTCGAGCACCGCGATGGACTTACATGTGGCCGGGATGGCGGCGAGCAGCTTGTCCGCGCGCCAGGGGCGATACAGGCGGACCTTCACGAGGCCGACCTTCTGGCCGTGGGCGTTCAGGTAGTCGATGACCTCCTCGGTCACGTCGCAGATAGAGCCCATGGCGACGATGACGCGGTCAGCGTCCGGCGCGCCGTAGTAGTTGAAGAGCTGGTAGTCGGTGCCGAGCTTCTTGTTGACCTTCTTCATGTAGTCCTCGACTATGCCGGGGACGGCCTCGTAGTACTTGTTGGAGGCCTCGCGGTTCTGGAAGAAGATGTCGCCGTTCTCGTGGCTGCCGCGCATCTGCGGATGCTCGGGGTTCAGCGCGCGGGCGCGGAACTCCTCGACGGCCTTCATGTCGCACATGGAGGCGAGGTCCTTGTAATCCCAGACGGCGATCTTCTGGATCTCGTGGGAGGTGCGGAAGCCGTCAAAGAAGTTCAGGAAGGGGACGCGGCCCTTGATGGCGGAAAGGTGAGCCACGGCGGAGAGGTCCATGACCTCCTGGACGTTGCTCTCGCAGAGCATGGCAAAGCCGGTCTGGCGGCAGGCCATGACGTCCTGATGGTCGCCGAAGATGCTGAGGGTGTGGCTCGCGAGGGTACGCGCGGTGACGTGGAAGACACCGGGCAGCAGCTCGCCAGCGATCTTATACATGTTGGGGATCATGAGCAGCAGGCCCTGGGACGCGGTGTAGGTCGTCGTCAGAGCGCCGGCGTTGAGGGAGCCGTGCACAGCGCCGGCGGCGCCGGACTCGGCCTGCATCTCCTGCACCTTGACCGTGGTGCCGAAGATGTTTTTCTGACCGGCGGCGGACCACTGGTCAACAAAGTCCGCCATCGGGCTGGACGGCGTGATCGGATAGATCGCGGCCACCTCGGTGAACGCATAGGAAACGTGCGCGGCGGCCTGGTTGCCATCCATCGTCTTGAGTTTTCTCGCCATACTTTCATCTCCACATTTATAATTATTTTAATGTGCTCCAAAAGCGCAATAATTTTATCACTCAAACGCCTCAATGTAAACCTCTAATTGCACAGATTTAGCACAAATTTTTCCCCTTTGAGGCAAAAAGTTTTTTGCGTTGCGCCGTCTCGACGCCGCCTGGGCCGAGAAACTGCACGATTTTAGGTGCATTAGTTGCTTAACTGCCCGGCTGTGAAAGTTTCCCTTGTACTTTCCGAAACGTTGTATTATAATGTTTATCCGCCGCCGGATGCCCCGGCGCGCGGAGCATTTCGAAAGGAGCTGCACCATGGTTAAAATTGAAAACCAAAAGGGCGCCATCACCATCGACCCCGAGGTCTTTGCGAACCTAGCCGGGGACGCGGCGACTAGCTGCTTCGGCGTCAAGGCCATGGCCGCTCAGGCCAAGGACGGGGGCGTCTTCCAGCTCCGCCGGGAGTCCATGTCCAAGGGCATTGAGACTCAGCTCGGAGAGGATGGCAGCGTCTCCCTGGGCCTTCACATTGCTGTTGACCACGGCGTCAACCTCATGGCCCTCTGCCGCAGCATCATTAACGAGGTCAGCTACAAGGTCTCCAAGGCCACTGGCGTCCCCGTGAAGCGCGTGGATGTCTACGTGGACACCATGCTCATCGACTGACAGAAACAAAAATCAGACCCGGAGGTTGTCCCTCTTGAGAGAATTTATTGATGCGGCGGTGTTCAAGGATATCATCCTCTGCGCCAACGCCGCCCTCGAACAGAACAGGCAGCTCATCAACGAGCTGAACGTCTTCCCCGTGCCGGACGGAGATACCGGCACCAACATGAGCCTCACCATGGGCGCCGCGGCGGCGGAGCTCTCTAAGAAGAGCTTTCCCACCCTCAGCGCCGCGGCGGACTGCGCGGCCTCGGCCATGCTCCGCGGCGCGCGAGGCAACTCCGGCGTCATACTCTCCCTGCTCTTCCGCGGCCTCGCCAAGCGGCTCAAGGGCGCTGAGAAGGCCGACGCCAAGCTCTATGCCGCCGCGATGAGCGACGGAGTGGACGCCGCCTACAAGGCCGTCATGAAGCCCGCCGAGGGCACCATCCTCACCGTCTCCCGCGTGGCCACGAGCTCCGCCGTCGAGTTCGCCGAGCACGGCTCCGACCTTGAGCTCATGCTCTCCTGCGCCGTGGAGTCCGCCGTCGAGGCTCTGGCTGACACGATAAACCTCAACCCCGTTCTCGCCCGTGCCGGCGTCGTGGACGCGGGCGGCAAGGGCTATGTCTTCATCCTGGAGGCGACGCTCTCCGTCCTGCGCGGCGAGGCCTTCGTCCCCGCCGAGGCCCCTGCGGAAAACGAGACCGAGCCTAAGGAGAGGGCCGATTTCTCCGACTTCTCCTCGGGTGAGATAGCCTTCGCCTACTGCACGGAGTTCATCTGCGGACGTGAGAACAGCAAGGAGCCCTCCCTGCTGCGCAGCTTCCTTGAGACCCTGGGCGACTGCGTCGTCGTCGTGGACGACGACGAGATCATAAAAGTCCACGTCCATACGAACGTCCCCGGCACGGTCCTGACCGAAGCGCTTACCTACGGCCCGCTGCTCAAGGTGAAGATCGAAAACATGCGCGAGCAACACAGCGAGATGGCCGGAGGCGAGGCCGCCCCGGCTGAACCTCGGATAGCCCCCGCCGAGAAGCCCTTCGGCGCCGTCGCCGTCTGCGCCGGCGCGGGCATGGCCGAGCTCTTCCGGGAGCTGGGCGCGGACAGGATAGTCACCGGCGGCCAGACCATGAACCCCTCCACCGAGGACATACTCACCGAGATAAACCGCACGCCCGCAGAGACCGTTTTCGTCCTGCCCAACAACAAGAACATCATCATGGCCGCGGAGCAGTGCATCCCGCTGACCGAAAAGCGCGTAGTCGTCATCCCCACCAAGACCGTGCCTCAGGGCATCACCGCCCTGCTCTCCCTGGACGAGACGGCCACGGAAGAGGAGATATCTGACGGCATGGCCGAGGCCATAGCCGGGGTCCACACCGCCCTCGTCACCTATGCAGCGCGGGATTCCGACTTTGACGGCCACGAGATACACGCCGGCGAATACCTCGCCCTGCTGGACGGAGCCCTCGTCGGCAGCTACACGAACATCGAAACCCTGCTCGAAGAGCTGAGCTGGTCCGTTGACGAGCTCTCCCCCGCCGTCATCTCCGTCTACTACGGCGAGGACGTGAGCGAGGAGGACGCCGAGGGCGCCGCAAAGAAGCTCGGAGCCTGCTTCCCGGATGCGGAGGTCTCCGTTGTAAACGGCGGCCAGCCGGTCTACTACTACATGATCTCGATAGAATGAGCCGTAAAAGGCCCGCCGCCCTCTCGGGCGGCGGGCTTTTTTGTTTTACCGCTTATTCGACTTTCTCCAGATGCGCTGGGCCTCGGCGGCGGCTATGAGCTCCTCGCGGAACTCGGGGGCGGCCACGCTTATGAGGCGCTCGGCCCGCTCCCAGGTGGAGGCGCCCGCCAGGTTCACAACGCCGTTTTCCGTCGCGATGTAGAAGGCCTGGCTGCGCGGGGAGGTGACGATGTCCCCGCCGAAGTGCGGGACTATACGGCTCTGGACCTTGCCGGACTTGTCTGCGAAGGTGCTGCTCATGCAGATGAAGGCCTTGCCGCCGCGGCTCTTCGTAGCGCCGGTAAGGAAGTCCACCTGGCCGCCCGTGCCGCTTATCTGCCTGGTGCCGGAGCTCTCGGAGCTCACCTGGCCGTAGAGGTCCACGCCTATGCAGCTGTTGAGCGAGATGAAGTTATCCAGCTGCGCGATGACGTCCGGGTCGTTGACATAGCTGATGGGGTAGGCGGCGACACCGGGGTTGTTGTCTATCCAGTCGTAGAGGTCCTGCGTGCCGGCGGCGACGCCGAACACGGCCTTGCCCTTGTCTATGGTCTTGCGCCTGTTCGTCAGTTTGCCGGAGGCGAAGAGCTTGTAGAAGGCGTCCGTCGCAAACTCCGTGTGCATGCCGAGGTCCTTGAGGTCGGACTCGGCTATCATCATGCCCAGGGCGTCGGGCACGCCGCCTATGCCGAGCTGGACGGTGGCCCCGTCGCAGAGGTAGGGGATGACGTTCGCTGCGATGCGCTTGTCCGCCTCGCTGGGCGCGCGGCTGGGCAGCTGGATGGCCGGGCCGTGCTCGCCCTCGACTATCATGTCCACCTCGGAGATGTGTACGCTCTCCTCCTGGCCGCCCAGGGCGCGGGGCAGCTTTTCCAGGACCTCGATGACGACGACGTCCGCGTTTTCGATGTATGCGCGGGCGTTGCCCGTGCCGATGGAGAGGTTGAAGTAGCCGTGCTCGTCCATGGGCGCCGCGCCTATAAAGGCGACGTTTATGTGCAGGAAATTGTCATAGTACCAGCGCAGGTTGCGGTAGAGCATGGGCTGGTAGTAGCACAGGCCCCTGTCCGCCAGCTTGCGCTCGTAGCCGGTGAGGTGCCAGGAGCTGTATGTGAAATGCTCCTGCTCAGGGTCGTTCTCCACAACGGCGATGGGGCCGTAGCAGAGCATGCCGCGGACCTTCACGTCCGTAAGTTCCGCCTTGCGGCGGGCCAGGGCCTCGTCGCAGAGTTTCGGATAGGTGACGCCGCAGCCGAAGTCCACCCAGTCCCCGCTCTTAACGGCGCGCGCGGCCTCCTCAGCCGTGCGCAGCTTGCTTTTGTACTCGCTCATATAATCCATTTGGCATCCTCCCATATTCTGAATCGCCCTGCGCGGGCCTTTTTCTGCTGCTATTATCTCACAGCTTCGCCGCCCGCGCAAGTATCGACAAAGCGCCAAAACTCTGCTATAATTGTTGACCAAGCAAAGCGAAAGGTCGGTAGATACCGTGAAAAAACTCCTTAAGCTGCTCTTTTCAAGGCTTGCGTTTGTGGCGCTCTTCATGCTGCTGCAAATCGTGGTCATCGTCGCCACGCTGTTCTATTTCCAGGGCGCATACACGGCTGTGCAGACGGTGTCCGTCGCCCTCGCCCTTGTGACGGTCGTCTACATCATAAATCAGGACGGAAGCTCCGCGTTCAAGATAGCCTGGATACTGCCCATCGTCTTCCTGCCCCTTTTCGGCATACCCATGTACATACTCTTCGGCAAAAAACGCACGCCGGAGAGCAAGCGGGACAAGGTCGCCGGCATGCTGCTGCGCTACCGTCAGACCGCGAGCGCCGTGGCCTCCCGCACCGCCGATATGGCCAAGGCCTCGCCCGAGGCCGCGCTGCAATCGGCATATCTTGAGCGCTGCGCCGGAGCCCCTGTCTTCCGCAGGACACAGACAAAGTATTTCCGCCTCGGGGACGAGCTCTTCCCCGCCCTGCTCGAAGAGCTTAAAAAGGCCGAGCGCTTCATCTTCCTCGAATACTTCATCGTCGAGCCCGGGGTCATGTGGGATTCCATCCTCGACATCCTTGAGGAAAAGGCTGCCGAGGGCCTGGACGTGCGCCTCATCTACGACGACATGGGATGTATCATGACCCTGCCCCGCAACTACTACAAGCGCATGGAAAAGCTCGGCATCCGCTGCTGCACCTTCCACCGCTTTCAGCCCGTCCTAACCGGCACCTTCAACAACCGCGACCACCGCAAGATCTGCGTCATCGACAGCGAGGTCGCCTTCACCGGCGGCGTGAACCTCGCGGACGAGTACATAAACCGGCGTGAGCGCTTCGGCCACTGGCTCGACTGCGGCGTCATGCTCCGCGGCGAGGCGGTCTACAGCTTCACGCTGATGTTCCTCTCCATGTGGGACTACATCCGTCACGAGGAGGACGACGCGTCGCGTTTCCTCCCGCGCCCCGGCGCATTCGACGGCATCGAGGACGACGGATTTGTCCAGCCCTACTCCGACGCGCCCTCCGACGACGAGGCCGTGGGCGAGACGGCCTACATAAACATGCTCTCCCGGGCGGAGAAATACGTCTACATCTGCACGCCCTATCTCGTCATCGACAACGAGCTCATGAACGCCCTGACGAGCGCCGCCAAATCCGGCATAGACGTGCGCATGATAACCCCGGGCGTGCCGGACAAGTGGTACGTCCACATGGTCACGCGCAGCTACTATGCGCCGCTCCTGCGGGCCGGCGTGAGGGTCTACGAGTACATCCCCGGCTTCATCCACTCCAAAACCATGGTCTGCGACGACGCCTTCGGCATCTGCGGCACCATCAACATGGACTACCGCAGCCTCTTCCTCCACCACGAGTGTGCCGTCTGGATGTTCGGCTCCTCAGCTATAATGGACATGAAGCAGAGCTTCACGGACACGCTCTCCAAATGCGTCGAGATAACGCCGGAGCTCTACCGCAACCGCCCCTGGCTCATGAAGCTGGGCCAGAGCCTCCTGCGCGTCTTTGCCCCGCTCATGTGAATACGCGAAAAGGGCCGCCCCGACAGGGCGGCCCTTTTTGCGTTTCAAAACTCCTTTTTGGAGTAGAGCGCGACGGATATGAGGACAGACACGGCCAGGGCCGCGGCGCTCAGGGCGGCGAGAAGAGAAAGGAGCGGGATGTCCGGCAGCCCGGAGGCCAGCTTCTCCCAGTCGAGGCCCAGCTTCTCAGCCGCCAGCAGCAGTACGAAGGGGATGAGGTAGCACAGTGTGATGGCGATGCGCGCCTTTTCCACGCCCAGCTTCAGCATCAGAGGCATGCCGACAGAGAGCATGAGCACCCCGGCGAAGAAGAAGCCCAGGCAGAAGCTCAGCTGTTCCGCGCCGTCCATAACCAGCGTGACCGCACAGCCCAGAGCCAGCATGGCCAGGCCCATCAGCAGCGCCGCGGCGTAGCGGCCCAGCACGATCTGCGCGCGCGTCACCGGCATGGTCAGGGCCCGGCTGTCCCAGTGCGCCCGCTCGTCAAAGCTCATGGACATCATTGGCAGCAGTATGACGTATATCACGCTCAGCGCGCTGAAAAACTGCCCGTTCCCCATCGTGACGCTGATGACCAGCCAGACCGCGAGCACCAGGAGCACGGATTTGGCCTGCGCCCGCAGGCAGAACAAATCCTTGAGTATGAGCGCCTTCATTTTGACTCCCCCTTCAGGAAATAGAGCATGATGTCCTCTATACTCGCCGGGTCGCACACGAGGCCGCGGGCCGCGCTCCGCTCCACCAGGGCCTCAGCCCCGAAGGACGAGCGGCGCACCCCTGCCACCTTCCCCGGCTCCAGCGAGCGCAGCTCCGCCTCGCTCAGCTTGGCGACGACGTATTTCTCCAGCAGCGCGTCCTTCTCTTCGGAGAAGACTATCTTCCCGCCGTGTATGAATGTGATATAGTCGCAGACCTTCTCCAAATCGCTCAGGATGTGCGAGGAGACAAAGATGCTGTGGCCCTCGTCCTGTATAAACTCAAGGAAGATGTCCAGCAGCTCGTCGCGCACTACGGGATCGAGCCCGCTCGTGGCCTCGTCCAGGATCAGCAGGCGGCAGTCGTGTGAGAGCGCGCAGGCCAGCGAGAGCTTCATCCGCATACCGAGGGAGTAGTCCTTCACCGCCTTGCGCTCCGGCAGGCTGAGGCGGGCGGCCAGGGCCTCGAACTTTGCCGCGTCGAAGGTCCTGTAGCCCGCGGCGAGGATTCGCCGCATGTCACGCAGGCTGAGCGTCTCCGGGATGCCGCAGTCGTCCAGGACGACCCCCAGCCGCTCCCTCAGCGCCGCGCCGCCATGCGCCGGGTCCTCGCCCAGCAGGCGCACGCTGCCCGCCTCCGCCCTTGCCAGGCCCAGCATCAGGCGGATGGTCGTGCTCTTTCCCGCGCCGTTTTCTCCTATAAAGCCCATGATGCAGCCCGCGGGCAGGCTGAAGCTGACGTTTTCAAGGGCAAAACCCCTGTAATGCTTTGTGAGGCCCCTGACCTCAAGCGCGTTTTCCATTTTGCCTTCATTCTCCTTCAAACATGAGGCGAAGCATCTCCACGAGCTCGTCAAAGCTCAGCTTGCAGGAGGCGGCAAGCTCGGCTATGGCTGCCATATGCTCCTCGATCTGCCTGAGCTGCTCCTCGCGCACAAACTCCAAATCGCGCCCCGCGACAAAGCTGCCCTTACCCGTCATGGACACAATGAAGCCCTCGCGTTCCAGCTCCTCGTAGGCGCGCTTCGTCGTTATGACGCTTATTCGCAGCTCCTTCGCCAGCAGACGCATCGAGGGAAGGGCGTCCCCCTCCCTGAGCTCCCCGGCGATTATCTTCGCCTTTACCTGTGAGACGATCTGCTCGTATATCGGCACACCGCCTGCGTTGCTTATTTTGATATCCAAGTGTGATCACCCTTGTATATTGTATATATTGATTATATACAATATGAGCAATTTGTCAAGGCCAATTTTAGCCAGCGGCGGAGCGGCAGGGGCTGCGGGCGGCGGGGGCCGCCCGCAAAGGGGGGACCCCCGGCGAGGGTCCCC
>OHRT01000677.1_pt1 | contig 11084 bp, 9 predicted proteins | sample 1578521 | NCBI WGS metagenome assembly OHRT01 (sample SAMEA3879537, study PRJEB24766) | human gut metagenome | biome: human-associated habitat; feature: feces | place: USA | collected 1985/1987
TCAACGCAATGCGTTGACTATGCTTTTAGCCTTTCTGCTTATAATGGCTGTCGCCTGTTTTGCCAAACTTAAGTGCAAGCACGCAAACAGCGTGGCTGTTTGCGCCCGATAAATTGTAATATCAGAAGATATTATGGGCGCTGCCCAAGCCCGCAAGCCTTTAAAAAGGCTTGACCTAAATTTTAAATTATTTAATCTTAAATTTGTGTTTAACTGTAAATTTTAGAACACTCAAAATGAATATTTATCAAATTAACAATCAATAAATATTCGTTTTAATTCAAAAATATACATTTATTATACAATAAAAATCGTCCGAATTTGCAGCAAAGGTCAAACTCGGACGATATTATTTTGTTTTAGTAAAAACAATATTTTATCATTAAAATACGCTTAATCTAAATAATATTATAAGATAAAGCCAATCTTTTTCATAACTTTATTCATTGTACGACTGCTGATTTTAAGTGCAATTTCATCCGCTTTACGGTAGCACTCTTCAAGGTAAGCCTTATCCTTGATATATGACTCATAACGCTCACGAATAGGACGGAGTTCTTCTACAACTGCCTCGCCGACAGCTGTCTTAAAGTCGCCGTATCCCTTGCCCTCAAAGTCGTGCTCAATCTGCTCAAAGCTAAGACCTGTGATTGTGCTGTAAATACCCATAAGGTTATTGATTCCGTCTTTGCCCTCGCCGTAGTGAACATGAGCCTCGCTGTCAGTAATCGCACGCTTGAATTTGCGCATAATTGCCTCAGGTGTATCAAGAAGATGTACGCAACCGTTTACATTTTCGTCCGATTTACTCATCTTCTTGGTTGGGTCCTGCAAGCTCATTACTCTTGCGCCGTTCTTTGGAATAAATCCTTCGGGAATTTTGAAGACATTGCCGTAAAGACCGTTAAAACGGGTTGCAATGTCTCTTGTAATCTCAATGTGCTGCTGCTGGTCTGCACCTACGGGCACTTTATCTGCCTGATAAAGCAAAATGTCGCCTGCCATAAGTGACGGATATGTAAACAAGCCTGCATTTATGTTGTCTGCGTGCTTTGCCGACTTGTCCTTAAACTGTGTCATTCTTGAAAGCTCACCGAACTGTGTGTAGCAGTCGAGCACCCATGCCATTTCGGCGTGTGTGTGCACATGGCTCTGAATGAAGAAAAGGCTCTTTTCTGTATCAATTCCGCAAGCAAGAATTGATGCGTATGCGTCGAGAATATTTTTTCTCATTTGAGCCGGCTCTTGTCTTACCGTAATGGTGTGTAAATCGGCAAGAGCGTAAATGCAGTTGTACTCGTTCTGCATAGTAACCCAATTGCGGATAGCACCAAGATAGTTGCCAAGTGTTATTGTGCCGCTCGGTTGAATGGCACTGAATGCGATTTGTTTCTTTTCGTTTTCCATAAATATTCTCCTTTATTTCAGCTTGCTGTTTGCCAGCTCGCCGAGTATCTTAATGCCTTTTTCAAGCTGTTCGTCGGTCGGTGTTGAAAAGTTGATTCTGAAGCTGTTGCACTTTTCGTTTTCGTCTGTAAGAAATGCATTGCCCGGTACTACGCATACCTTTTTGAGCACGGCTTCTTTGCAGAAAGACGGCATATCAATGCTTTCGGGCAGGTCGCACCAAATGAAAAGTCCGCCGTCAATTTTATGATAAGTAATTGCGGGACTTGCGTATTTGTCGAGCAAATCCATACAGAATTGTGCTTTTTTAGTGTATAGCTTGCGTAATTTTTCAAGATGTGCGTTGAAGTCATATTTTGTAATAAACTCATCGCAAACATACTGCGACCATATATTGGTGTGAACATCACTGCCTTGCTTGCATACTACGAGTTTTTGGAAAATCTGCTTTGGCGCAATGCAGTAAGCAACACGCATACCCGGTGAAATTACCTTTGAAAACGAACCGCAGTAAATTACGATTTCGTCCTCGTCAAAGCTCTTGATGTTTGGGATAAATTCGCCGCTGTATCTTAAATCTCCGTAAGGGTTGTCCTCAAGAATAAGAATGCCGTACTTTTTTGCAAGCTCATAAACAGCCTTGCGTTTTTCAAGGCTCATTGTAACACCCGACGGATTCTGAAAATTTGGTATTGTATAAATAAATTTTGCGTTTTTGTTGTCTTTAAGCGCCTGCTCAAGGGCGGTAATGCTCATTCCGTCAGGCTCAACGGGAACGCCGACAAGTTTTGCGTTGTAACTTCTGAATGTGTTGAGCGAACCGATAAAAGACGGCGCTTCGCAAATAACAACATCACCCTCGTTTACAAGAGCCTTTGAGCATAAATCCATAACCTGCTGTGCACCTGTGGTGATTAAAATATCGTCACCCTCTCTGCCGATGTTATGTTCTTTTTTCATATATTCGGTAAGGTGACGGCGCAGGGGAGTGTAGCCCTCGCTTACGCTGTACTGTAATACGGAAATAGGATTTTCGGCAAGAACTTTTGCGGAAATCTCTGCTATTTCCTTTGCGGGAAAGGCATCGGGGGAAGGGTTGCCCGCAGAAAGCGATACAACCTCGGGGTCTGCCGCATATTTAAAAATTTCTCTGATTGCACTTGGCTTAAGGTTAGAAACCCTGTCGGAAAATGTATATTCCATTTAAAAAATCTCCTTTTTGCATTTTTAACTGATAAAGTCAAAAAGCAATATATTTTATTGTAACACGATAGGCAAAAATATTCAAGCACCGAGAGGGAAAAGCTACAATTTATGCCGTAATTTTTTGAAAATTATACTAAAAATACAAACAAATAATCTGCAATTTCAGTCTGTTGTAAAAATAATTAAAGAAAGTTCCGACATAATTAATGAAAATGCGGTTTAATTCCAATATCGAAAAATAAATTATTGCAATTATGTTACTATGTATATGAAATTGATTACTTATATTAAGGTTAATCAGGAGGATAATGGAATGGACAGTTCAGAAATCAAGCAGCTCCAAATCCTTGCAACAAAGGCAAGAATGGGAGCAATTCTCGGCACTTTTTGTGCTAAGTCGGGACATCCGGGCGGTAGCCTTTCGGCAGCGGATATTTTCACATATCTCTACTTTAAGGAAATGAATGTTGACCCTAAGAATCCTAAGTGGGAGGACAGAGATCGTTTTGTTCTTTCAAAGGGCCATTGTTGCCCAAGCCTTTATGCGGTTCTTGCACTTAAGGGCTATTTTGAGTGGGACGAGCTTACAAAGCTCCGTCACGTAGGCGCAATGCTTCAGGGTCACCCCGATATGAAGGGCACACCCGGCATTGATATGAGCACAGGCTCACTCGGACAGGGTATTTCTGCGGCTTGCGGTATGGCGCTTTCTGCAAAAATCAGCAACAAGAGCTACCGTGTATATTCTGTACTCGGCGACGGCGAGGTTGAAGAAGGTCAGGTATGGGAGGCTGCTATGTTTGCCGCCCACAATAAGCTTGACAATCTTGTGATTTTCGTTGACCAGAACGGTTTACAGATTGACGGTACAGTTGACGAAGTTGCAGGCATTGAGCCGCTCGACAAAAAGTTTGAGAGTTTTGGTTTTGAAGTGTTTAAGATAGACGGTCATGACTTCAATCAGATTGAGGACGCACTTAACAAGGCAAGAGAGGTTAAGGGCAAGCCTGTTGCTATCCTTGCAAAGACAGTAAAGGGCAAGGGCGTTTCATTTATGGAAAATCAGGTTGGCTGGCACGGCACAGCTCCTAACAAAGAGCAGTACGAGCAGGCTACAGCCGAGCTTCAGGCTGAAATTGACAGATTGGAGGGCAATTGCTAATGGCTGAATCAAAGAAAATTGCTACTCGTGAGAGCTTTGGTATGGCACTTTGCGAGCTTGCTAAGACTAACGAGGACATCGTTGTATTTGACGCTGACCTTGCAGCGGCAACAAAGACAAGTATTTTTAAAAAGGAATTTCCCGAAAGATTTTTCGACTGCGGTATTGCCGAGGGCAATATGGTAGGCGTTGCGGCAGGTCTTGCGGCAGCAGGCAAAATTCCTGTAGCGGCATCATTTGCAATGTTTGCAACAGGCAGAGCATTTGAGCAGATCAGAAACTCGGTTGCTTATCCGCACCTTAATGTTAAGATTGCAGGCAGCCACGCAGGTATTTCTACAGGCGAAGACGGCGCAACTCACCAGTGCCTTGAGGATATCGGTATTATGCGTACAATTCCGGGTATGGTGGTTATCAACCCAGCCGACCACTACGAGATGATGGCTGCAACAAAGGCAGCTATCGAGTACGACGGTCCTGTATATATCCGTCTTGGCAGACTTGCTATTGAGAGCTTTAACGACCCTGAAACTTATACATTTGAACTTGGCAAGGGTATTACACTCCTTGACGGTGACGATGTGGCAGTTATTGCAACAGGTCTTTGTGTAAATGAGGCTCTTAAGGCTTGTAAGCAGCTTAAGGAAGAGGGCATTAACGCTCGCCTTATTAATATTCACACAATCAAGCCTATCGACAGAGAAATCATCGTTAAGGCTGCAAAAGAAACAGGCAGAATCATTACAATTGAAGAGCATAATGTAATCGGTGGTCTTGGTGACGCTGTATGTTCTGTAGTAAGTGAGGAATATCCTGTTAAGGTAACAAAGGTTGGCGTAAACGATTGCTTTGGTTACAGCGGCCCTGCTCTTGAGCTTCTCGATAAGTTTGAGCTTACAGCTCCGCATCTTGCAAAGAAAATCAAAGCAGCTGCTCAGGATAAGTAATTTAGAATCAAATAGATTTGTATTTACCGCTCGACAAAATTGTCGGGCGGTTTTTTCTTGTGAAATGTTGTGTTAATAGTAAGAAGTGTGGTTTAACACACAAAGTTTAGTTTAATAAATTCAAAATTTAGGTCAACCCTTTTTAAAGGGTTACGGGTTTGGGAAAATTTGAAATTATAAAAGCAAAGTACTGCTTATTGGACACCTTAGTTGTTATACTTTAGATAAGGATAGAGAATATAAAACTATTCTTATAATACTATAAAGGAGATATGACTATGGGAAAACTTACTATTGAAGGCAATGCAAAGCGAGTATGTCATTGCGATGTGATGAAAATTACTGTTGATTTTAGAACTCGCGAAACTTCAACGACAGAGGCACTCGAAAAGGTGATGAACCAATGTGAGGAGTTCCTTTCTGTACTCGATGAGAACGGCGTTGATATTGAGAATATAGTTTTGGGCGATACTTCGGTTGATGCGAGGTATTATGATGAGGGCGAAAAAATTTTTTATGCTAGCAGAGAAATAAACATTTACTCAGCATTTGATATGAAATTTTTAAATTTTATTATGTCATTTATAAAGAACAAGAATTTTAATGCAGATGTAGATTGTGATTATGGCATTTCAAATATAAATGTAATACATAAAGAACTTTTAAAAGAGGCGGTGCTTGATTCAAAGACGAGGGCAGAGGCAATCGCAGAGTCTGTTGGAGAAAAAATTACAGGAATAGATACCATAAAAGGTCCGAATAGAGATGATGATGAAGAAATTCACATGCTTGCCGAGGGAGTACATAAGATTAGTGCAGGTCCATCGTATAAATTATCAGACAAATTAAAGTCACCTGTTAGTACGGAAGAGGAAAAGGTGACGGTTACTTGGATTGTTGAGTAATTTAAAATACAATAAAGATAAAAGAGCAAAAACACAGCCCGATTCGTTTCTTGAATCGGGCTGTGCAGCGTTTAATTATAACAAATTATATTGCGAAGTCTGAAACCTCTTTATTATTTGCTACAGTTTTAACCTGTTCTATAAGTTTACTTGGATTTGTCTTGTAAAGGTGTCCTACGCTTATGCCGTTTACCTCTGCAAGGTATTTGTTTCCGTCTGCATCATAGAATTTAACTGTATCTGTACTGCCGTCTGTATATTTGTACTCGGCTGTAAATACCGCCTTTCCGCTTGGCTTGTCACTGCTTGTGTCGCTTTTCTTAAGTAATGTAAGGTTCTGGAAGAATGTTGAGAAGTATGATGAGTTAATCTCACTGTCACCGTACATTACAGATGTTGTGGTTGTAGTTGATTCCTCGCCGTCATCGTTTGTTGTAGCGGTTTCCTTTGTGCCTATGTCAAAGGTATAAGTGTCGGAACCGTTGTTTACCGTAAGTGTGGAAACAGCCGTCATAAGCGGATGGAGAACATACTCTGACGAAAGTTTTTCGTAACTCATATCTACCCAAGGCAAGTTTGCGGATGCCATTGAATAAACAACTTTTCCGCCCTTTTCCATAATGTTTACATTGCCCGAGCCGTCAGGCTGTGATGCAATAAGGTTTATTGTTGTGTCCGGATACACAGCCTCAAGAGTTACATACGGATCTGCCAGTCCGAGTTCTTTGAGTTGAGCGTCGGACGGTTTTACCATTTTTACCGACTTGGCATACAAGCCTCTGATTGCACCCGATACCTTACTGCTTGCATCTTCGCTTGCGTAAGCCTTATTAGGTGAAGTGATAACTGTTGCAGCGGAGTTCTTTCCGTCGTCAAGAACTACGGCTTGCGGGAAGTTTTTACCCGAAAGTGTAATTTTGCTGAACTGTGAATTGTCTGTATCCGATGCGGCATCATTGATTGCCTTTGAGAACATATCGGTAAGGCTGTATGAGAACGAGTCTACGGCATCACTTTCTACGAGGTAGATTGTGTCGGATGTACCGAACTTTACATATGTTCCTGCCGATGACGGAGCATTGCCGCCTACAATGAATTTAGCCTTTGTATTGTCTGTATATGTAACAAGGACTGTTGCTTTCGGATTGTCAAAACCGCACTCCGAAGATTTTGCACCGTCAAGGCTGATTACTTTGCTGAAATCAAGTGCCGCAGCATCGTTTGCGATTGCATCGGCGTAGCCTGTCTGCAAATCAAAATCTTCAAAGCCTACAAGAGTATAAATGGTTTTTTCTGTCTTGCCGTTATCATCAACGGGAGTTTCGGACTTTATGTCGAGTGTACCCGATGTGTTTTCAACATTGATTGTTGAAATCTTTGCAGGCACATAATCAATCAAAGTACCGTAGCTGTTATTTTCAATTTCGCCCTTATCGTTTGTTTTGATGGTTGCCTGGTGCATACCGTTTCCATCAACAGATGTTGACATATCGATACCCGGGTCAATGCTGTCCATCGGGTCTGCGTTATCGCCTGATTTCGGCAGGAATATCAGCAACAGCATTACGCCTACGAGCACAACTGCTGCGGCTGCGATTATAATAAGAAGTTTAACATTCTTTTTCATTATTTGTTCCTCCTGCGTAACCACATTACAATGCCTGTTATGAGAACTGCAACAGGAACTACGATTACAAATATAACGAAGAGAGTGTTCTTTGTTGTTGCATCGGTAATTCCGAGCTCGGCATTCTGCATTGATTTACCCTCAATGGTAATACCCGCATTGTCCTTATCTGCAAGTGTGTTAATCATATTCATAAAGTAGCCTGAATTGTTAAAGCTGTTGTATGACATAATGTCAGAAGTAAACATTGAATATGAACCGAAAACAACTACCTTTGAAGATGCATTGTCTGTATTTGACTTAACGCCCTCGGCGGCAACATTAATATTTTCGCCTGTAATGCCGTTTTTGTAATTCCAAGTGTCATCTGCGTCTGTCGGGTAAATACCTGCTGATGTAGATGTTGTAAGAAGTGCGTGTGAAACGCTTGAATCCGAAAGTGTAACGCTTCTTGCAAAGAGTGTTACAACAGGGATATTAGGATTTTTAAGTCCTGTTGTGTAGTAGTCTGTGTAGTCAACTGTGAATATGTACGGTGAGCTGTTGCTTACAAGGCGGTCTGTGCTTGTTTCATAAACATAGCCCGGATTTACCTGCATACCCCATTCGTTTAAAAGACTGTCAATGTTTGGAGTGTCTACATTGTTTTCTGTAGGGATAAAGATAAGGTTTCTGCCGTATTTGCCGTCATTGTCAAGCCACTTTGAAATCTTTTCGACTGTGCCTTCGTCAAGGTCAACAGACGGTGCATAAAGGATTGCAAACTTAGCGTCCTCATCAAGGTCGCCTGTAGCGAGAGAAACATCGTTTACCTGATAAGCGTTGTTCTGTAAAAGAGTTTTGATTGCCGACGAATCCTGCTCCTGGTTACCTGTAATCATATCAACTACAACTTTGTCTTCTGTAGTAACATTGAGAATAGCTGTAACAACGGCCTGCTCAACAAGTGAAGATGTTACATAGTAAGTGCCGTACTGTGAATAGTAATCCTTGTCGTATTCAAAGCAGTCGTCAATTGTAAGCACTCTGTACTGGTCGCCGCACTCGACGATCATCATATTTGAGTTTTTGCTCCAATCTGCGTCTGCATATTTCTGTGAAATAGACGGATTGCTTGAAAGGTCAATGTAATTAAGTTTGATTTTGCCGTTTGATGCGCTCTCCATTTTTTCAAGGAGTTTGTTTGCCTGAATGTAATACGCACCCGAACCCTCAAACTTTTCTTCTGTTGTAAGAACAGTGATTTTAATGTCTTTGTCAATGTGAGAAACATAGTCTATAGTGTCGTTTTCAAGTGCAAATGAAGATTCTTTGGTAAAGTCAAGAACCATATTCGGGAATCTTCCAACGAGAAGCGAAACCACTATGTTGAGAACGATAACAAGTGCGATTACAATTGCAACAATTGCCGCCGCAATTGAGCCGTGGCGGGCTTTTCTTGATTTTAAGAAATTCTTAAATCCGCCCTTTTTCTTGTCTTTCTTAGGCTTTTCGGTCTTAGCCGCTTTATCGTCGTCTATTTTTGTTTTAACTTCGGCAGTGTTTTCTGCCACAGTGTCTTTTTTCAATTCGCTCATTGCTCTTTACCTCCTTAGCTCCAGCGTCTTTTTTCAAGTACACGGGCGGTAAAGAACAAGAACAATCCCGTAACACTTAAAAAGAATATAATGTCTGTAAGATTAAGCATACCGTATGTAAAGTTTGTGTAGTATGTAAGAAAATCAATTTTTTTAACAATAGTTGCGATCCAGTCAACGGTGATGTTGCTTGAAAGGTTGCTTAGCATATAAATAAGAAGACCTACGCCCATACCTGCAACTGCGGAAATAATCATACTCTCTGTAAGTACAGAGATGAAAATGTCAATTGCAATAAGAGCAGAGCCTAAAAGCAAAAGTCCGAGTACGGTACAAAGCACAACCGCCCAGTCGGGAGAAGTGAAGAATGAAATTACAAGTGCATATACAACAAAGATAAGTGAGCATATTGCAAAGAGAATAAGTGCTCCGAGGAACTTGCCCATTACAATTTCAAAAAGGCTTGTAGGCGATGTAAGGAGCGCCTGGTCTGTACGCTGACGCTTTTCCTCTGAAAAGCTCTTCATTGTGATAATAGGAATTATAAAAAGAATAATAATAAACATATTTCCGAAAACATAGGAAAGGCTTGAAGTATCGTTTTCAATACAAATCATACTGAAAAACAAGCCCGAAAACAGGAAATATACCGCCATTACAACATAGGCAACGGCTGAATTAAAATAAGAAGAAAGCTCTCGCTTTAAAATTGCCACCATTATTTTTTACCTCCGACTGTGTCATAATTGCCGTTAGCAGTAAGCTTAAGGAACATTTCCTCAAGTGTTTCGTTGCCCGACTGCATATCAAGAATCGGACAGCCGATTCTTGCCATTGCGTTAAATACATCACGGCATATGTCGTGATCTTTTTCGTACTCAACCATATATTTTGCCGAGTTGCCGTTCTTTTCGGAGATTTTATTTACACGAATAACCGCAGGAATGTTTTTGATTGCAGAGATAATATCCGAAGCGGCACCCTCGACCACAAGCGCAAGTTTTTCTTCGCCTGCGGTAGAAGACGAAAGCTCGTCTGTCTTTGCATCGGCAACTATTTTACCGTTTGAAATAACAAGAATTCTGTCGCAGGTTGCGGAAATTTCCGACAACACATGAGAAGATAATATAATGGTATGCTTTTTGCCAAGACTTTTAATAAGTTTTCTGATTTCGATAATCTGCATAGGGTCAAGTCCGACAGTCGGCTCGTCCAGAATAAGCACGGGCGGATTGCCGAGCAAAGCCTGGGCAAAACCGACACGCTGACGATAACCTTTTGAGAGGTTTTTAATAATTCTGTCTGCCTGTTCGGTAATACGAACAAGTCGCATAACCTCTTCAATGTGTTCTTTTTTAGGAAGTTTAACCTTTTTGAGGTCAAACATAAATTCAAGATACTTTTTCACCGTCATATCAGTGTAAAGCGGTGGAATTTCGGGGAGGTAACCGATTTTTGCCTTTGCCTCTTTCGGATTTTCAAGTATTTCCTTTCCGTCAATAGTTACTGTGCCCGATGTGGAAGAAATATACCCTGTGATTATATTCATAGTGGTAGATTTTCCGGCACCGTTCGGGCCAAGAAATCCGAGGATTTCGCCCTCGCCAACAGTAAAGCTGATATTATCGACAGCTTTGATGTTGCCGTAATTTTTTGTGAGTTTTTTAACCTCAACCATGTGACTTGTTCACTCCTTAATAATAGTAAGCATATAAAAACTTTGTGTACTCCGCAAAGTCATATCGCAACAGCATATATTATACTATATAAAAACAGTTTTGTGTATATTTTTTATGAAAAATCATAGCGGCTACACAAATTTTCATTTTTCTGTCACATTTCGGAATAAAAATCGCACATTTGCAAATAACTAAAGGTAATAAAATCTTGTAAAGAGGAATTGTTATGGATTATATAAATGCATTTTGGACAGGTGGACTTATTTGCGTAATCGGTCAGATTTTAATTGACAAAACAAAACTTACTCCCGCCCGAATACTTACAGGCTTTGTGGTGGCAGGTGTGATTTTGGGCGCAGTCGGACTTTATGAACCCTTCGCCGAGTTTGCGGGCGCAGGAGCGGCAGTTCCTATCAGCGGTTTCGGATTTTTGATGAGTCAGGGCGTAAAAGAGGGACTTGCTGCGGACGGTGCTCTCGGTATTCTCACGGGCGGACTTAAAAGTGCTGCGGCAGGTATTTCTGCGGCAATATTCTTTGGTTTGATTGCAGGTTTAATCACTAAGTCGGGCGAT
>OHRT01000684.1_pt1 | contig 10983 bp, 10 predicted proteins | sample 1578521 | NCBI WGS metagenome assembly OHRT01 (sample SAMEA3879537, study PRJEB24766) | human gut metagenome | biome: human-associated habitat; feature: feces | place: USA | collected 1985/1987
CTACTTCATACGCTCTTTCGTGTGCGCTGCGCAAGATTCAGCCCGACGTGATCGTCGCAGGCCGCCAGGCCATCGACGGCGATACGGCCCAGGTGGGTCCGCAGGTGGCCGAAAAGCTCGGTTTGCCGCAGGTGACCTATGCCGAGGAGATTCTCGAGATCAAAGATAAGTCGCTGGTCATCAAACGTCGCCTGGAGCACGGAACCGAAGTGGTCGAATGTCCGATTCCCGCCGTGGTGACCGTAAATGCTTCGGCTGCCGAGTGCCGCCCGAAGAACGCCCGCCGCGTGATGAAGTTCAAGAATGCCATGACGGCCTCCGAGATCGCTGCGGAACCGACGTCGGAAGCTGCCAAGATGGCCGCGTCGAAGCCCTACCTGCAGATTTTCGAGTGGAGTGCCGCCGATGTCGATCCGGACGATAACCAGTTGGGCCTGACCGGTTCCCCGACGAAGGTGAAGAAGATCGAGAATGTGGTGTTCCAGGCCAAGGAAGCCAAGAAACTGACTGCCGACGACAAGCAGATCGAGGAATTGATGGTTGAACTTATCGCGAGCCACACGCTCGGTTAATCAGGGAGGAAACGAGATATGAATAATGTATTTGTATATATAGAACTCGAAAACGGAGTACCTGCGGACGTGAGTCTGGAGTTGCTGACCAAAGGCCGTGAGCTGGCCACGACGCTCGGCGTGAAGCTCGAAGCCGTCGTACTGGGTCATAATCTGGGCGACATCGCCAAGGAGTTGGCCAAATACGGCGCCGATACCGTGTGGACGGCCGACGACAAGGAGTTCGCTCCGTTCCGCACGTTGCCCCATACGGCTGTGATGTGCGGTCTGATCGAGCAGGAGAAGCCCCAGATCGCCCTTTTCGGTGCGACCTCCATCGGCCGCGATTTCGCTCCGCGCGTATCGTCGGCGCTGTTCAGCGGTCTGACGGCCGACTGTACGCAGCTGGTGATCGGCGACCATAAGGACGCGAAAACCGGTACGGAGTATGAGAATCTGTTGTACCAGATTCGCCCGGCCTTCGGCGGCAACATCATTGCGACGATCGTGAACCCCGACCACCGTCCCCAGATGGCGACCGTCCGCGAGGGCGTGATGCGCAAGGAGTACGCAGCCAAACCGGGTGCCGGCGAGGTGAAGCCGATCGACTGGAAGAAGTTCCTGAAAGAGAGCGACCTGGTGGTCAAGATCCTCGACCGCCAGATCGAAGAACGCAAGATCAATATCAAAGGCGCGAGCGTGGTGGTTGCCGGCGGTTACGGCGTAGGCTCGAAGGAGAATTTCAAGCTGATTCACGAACTGGCCGAGGTGCTGGGCGGCGAAGTCGGCGCGAGCCGTGCTGCGGTGGACGCAGGTTTCACGGAGCATGCCCGCCAGATCGGTCAGACGGGCGTTACGATCCGTCCCAAACTCTACATCGCGTGCGGTATTTCGGGCCAGATCCAGCATACGGCCGGTATGGACCAGTCGTCGATGATCATCTCGATCAACACCGATCCCGATGCGCCGATCAACAAGATCGCCGACTTTGCGATCACGGGCGACCTGAACGAGGTGATTCCGAAAATGATTAAGTATTACAAACAAAACTCGAAGTAATGGCTAATTTCTTTTTAGATAATAAGGATTTGCAGTTCCACCTTCAGCATCCGCTGATGCGTAAGATTGTGGCGCTGAAAGAGCGTAACTATACGCTGAAAGACCACCACGAGCTTGCTCCGCAGAATTTTGAGGACGCGATGGACAACTACCGCCGCGTGTTGGAGATCGCCGGCGAAGTGTGCGGTGAGGTGATCGCCCCCAATGCCGAGGGCGTCGATCACGAAGGTCCCCGAGTCGAGAACGACCATGTCGTTTACGCCGAAGGTACGGCCCGCAACATCGAAGCCATTACCAAGGCCGGCTTGAGCGGCATGACCCTGCCTTACGAGTACGACGGCCTGAATTTCCCGCTGGTCTGCTTCGTCGTCGCCAACGAAATGGTGGCACGCGGCGATGCCGGTTTCGAGAATATCTGGGGTTTGCAGGACTGTGCCGAAACGCTCAATGAATTCGCTTCGGAAGAGCTTAAGCGGATGTTCCTGCCCCGTGTTTCTGCGGGCGAGACCTGCGCGATGGATCTCACCGAGCCGGATGCCGGTTCGGATCTGGGTGCCGTGATGCTCAAGGCCACTTACGACGAGAAGAGCGGCCGCTGGCTGCTGAACGGCGTGAAGCGCTTCATCACCAACGGCGATGGTCATATTTCGCTGGTGCTGGCCCGCACCGAAGAGGGAACCTCGGACGCACGCGGTCTTTCGATGCTCGTGCACGACAAGCGTGACGGCGGCGTTAAGGTGCGCCGTATCGAGAACAAACTCGGTATCAAGGGTTCGCCTACCTGCGAGCTGGTCTTCACCAACGCTCCGGCCCGTCTGGTCGGCGACCGTAAGATGGGTCTGATCAAATACGTGATGTCGCTCATGAACGCTGCCCGTCTGGGTATCGGCGCACAGTCGGTAGGCCTTTGCGAGGCCGCTTACCGCGAGGCGCTCAAGTATGCGCAGGAGCGTGCCCAGTTCGGCAAGCCGATCATTCAGTTCGCTGCCGTTGCGGAGATGCTCTCCAATATGAAGGCGAAGTTGCAGGGGGCCCGTGCGCTGCTCTATGAAACGACCCGTTTCGTCGAGATTTACAAGCAGTACGGCCACATCGCGCAGGAGCGTTCGCTCGAACCGGAGGAGCGCCAGGAGATGAAGTTCTACAATCGTCTGGCCGACGGTTTCACGCCGCTGGTAAAGCTCTTCGCTTCGGAGTATGCCAACCAGCTCGCTTACGATGCGGTACAGATTCACGGCGGTTCGGGCTTCATGAAGGACTATCCCTGCGAGCGCCTCTACCGCGATGCCCGTATCATGAATATCTACGAAGGTACTTCCCAGCTGCAGGTCGTAGCTGCGATCAATGCCGTAACGAAGGGAACCTTCCTGGAGCAGATCAAGACCTACGAGGCTGCGGACTATGCCCCCGAAATGTGCGCCGTGAAGAGCAAACTGACCGACCTGCGCGTGAGGTTCGAGGAGATGGTCGCCCGTGTCGAAACTCTCGAGAAGGAGCGCAGCGGTTACAAGGATTTCCATGCCCGCCGTCTGGTGGAAACTGCCGGTCATATCATCATTACTTACCTGTTGGCTCGTCAGGCCGGAGAATCGGCCGAATACATCGATTCCGCGCGGATCTATTGTAAACTGGCAGAAAGCAAAGTCGCCGAAGCCTACAATTACTTGATGCATTCGGATGTCGAGGATGTCGATCTGTTCAAAAAGGTCGGCCAGGAGGAGGCGATCGGTTAATTGCCGTCGGATGTTTTGAAAGGGAAGCGGTGCGTTGTACCAGCGAAACTTTTGAATTCGATATATGTTGAGAAGGGAAGCGGTCGTTCGCTTCCCTTCTCATTGATTTTGGCGGGAATTTTGTGCCGTGACGAAAGGGCGGGTTATTTATTAAAAAATATTTGTATTATCCTATAAATCCTGACAGAGACAGTTATGTTGAAAAAAGTACTTCTGATGGCAGCCGTCGCGTTGCTCGGTCTGCCCGGTCTGGCTCATGCCCAGTTGGGGCGCGGTGAAATTTCGGTGGGGTACGGTGTCGCTCCCGTGACCGACTGGATCGACGCTTACAGCGATAAGTTGCTCGACGTGCTCGATATGAAGGATGCGTCGATGGACAGCTGGGGCGGTGTGTCGGTCAATTACACCTTCCGTATCGTCGGCGGGTTGGGTGTAGGCGCTACTTTCGTCTATTCGGGTAACAATCAGCGGTTGGCCGGTAAGAAAATCTCGACCGACTATTATTCGATCATGCCGCACCTGAAGATGCGCTGGCTCAACCTGCGTATCCTGTCGCTCTATTCCCGCGTCGGTGTCGGACTGACTTTCACCGAATCTTCGGGCGAGGGGCAGAGCGAATCGGCCCGGCAGTGGGCTTTTCAGGTTTCGCCGATCGGTGTCGAAATCGGGGGTAAGGTCGCGGCCTATGCCGAAGCGGGAATCGGTACGATGGGATCGCTTGTCGCCGGTCTTCGCTTCCGCTTTTAACGGATCGGTCAGTGTAGAGGGGAGTCGCAACGGACCGGATGTTCGGTCGGTTCGAGAAGGAGAGGTGCTGTGTCGCTTCCGCAAGGATTTTGCGCCTGGCATGCGATGCCGGCGATTTGCGTGCGAGAGAGCGATCGTATTCGGATGAGTGGGAGAGGACCGATGTGCGGTTGATGTCCGATTTACCGGAATCTTCGGAAAGAACGAAAAAAACAGGATCTCGAAATTGCATTGCTTCGAGGTTCTGTTTTTTTCAGCGGAGTTCGCTTTGCTGTTATTCGCGCCCGTGTGCAGTCGGGCGATGACGATCGCTTTTGGCCTGTCAGCGGTCTATCCCGTCGCGGGAAAGGACGCCCTGCGTGTAGTAATGTTTGATTTCCCGCATTTCGGTCACCAGGTCGGCCGCGTCGATAAGTTCCTGCGGGGCGTAACGTCCCGTGACGACGACTTCTACCGCAGGATGACGGCGGTTCAGGGCATCCAGTACGGCGTCGATCGTCAGCAGTCCGAAATGCAGGGCGATGGTCAGTTCGTCGAGGATGACTACGTCGTATTCACCGCTCTCCAGCAGGGTGGCGCAGCGGGTCAGACCGTCGCGTGCCATCCGGATATCGATCGCTTCGGGATCCTTGCCGATAAAACATCCCCGACCCAACTGCTCGATCTTCACTTGGTCGAAGAGTTGCCCGATTTTCGTTTCGTTGTATCGCATCGACTTGACGAACTGTCCGATGTAAACGCTTTTGCCGGCGCACAAAGCTCGCACGGCCAGTCCGAACGCGGCCGTCGTCTTGCCTTTGCCGTTTCCGGTATAGACGTGAATATATCCTTTCGTTGAGTCCATGCGGCAAAGATAGTGCAGGTTTGTGGCAGAGCCAAATAAATTTGGGCGGAACCGAGGGCGACCGCTGTCCGGAAAGACGATATAAATCCGAATCGAAGCGGGGTATATTTGCTCTCATGAGCAAGGCCGGTTGCGAGGTGACAGCCGGTTGTGGAAATTCTTTCCAGCGGATTTTTTGCAAAGGCGGAAAAGGTCGGAGCAAATTCGTGCCGGAAAAAATTTGAAAATAGAATCCCTTTCGTTTTTTCGGGAATACGTCGTTTCAGAGGTTGATCCGGTTGGCTTGCGTGAAGATGGCATCGAGCAGCCGGAATAACTCCGCTTCCAGCTCTTCGCCTCCCGGATCGCCGCAGAGTGTGAAGATTTTTCCCGGAGGAGCCCCGTAGCATATCGTGCCGGCCGCACCGCAGGTTTCGGACCCGCAGATGATGACTGCATCGATCGCATCCTCGTGACGCATCAAGGCGTTGTAAAGAGCCAGCAACTGCCGGGGTGCGGTTATTTTCGGGACGGGGAGCAACGCTCCGCAGGCTCCGATTTCTTCGATCGAATGAATGAGTTCCAGGTCGTAACGTCCGGCAATCAGCTCGGCTGTATCGGCCGGTATTCCATAGAGTATGATATTCATCGTTATCGGTTAAAAAAAAGTGCGGCGACATCCTAATCTCTTGAATGTTATGGCAGTAACAATGGTTATCGCCGCACTTTCGTTTGTCGTTCATTACCGGAAATACCGCTGTGGCAGACGAGGAAATCTCTTGTACCGGAACGGTACAACGATCCCTGTGTCGGGACGGTTTTCCTAAAATTTATCAAGCGAAACACAACCGAAATCAAACGCCTAACCCACGAGCGCCTTTGACATCGAATCGATCTGGCAGGTCTTCTGACTCACTCCTGTTCCGAAGCCTTCCCGGTCCGTGCGGACCAGTGGCAGAGATGTTCGAAACGTCGCGGAGCTTCACAGCAGCGGGACTGTCCGGGATTCACACCCGATTCCCTTTTCATTCCTCTCCTTGCATAAGGAGCCGGAAACCAAATCTGCCGCAAATATAACGGTATTTTTCAGGAAACAAAAACTCTTTCCGGGAATTTTTCTTTTCGCCGGTTGTTTCCGATTTGGCGGGAATACACTACTTTTGTGCCGTCATGAAAACAAAACAGGAACTCTCCGACATTCTCGATTTCGTTGCGGAATACGCTTCCTATCTGTTAGGATCGGGAGTGCACACTTCGCGTGTGATCCGCAACGCACAGCGCATCGGAACCTCGCAGGGAGTGGATATTCAGTTGTCGAGTTTTCAGAAAAGCATAATCATCACCGTACACGACGAACGGAGCGGCGAAGTCGTTACCCGTGTGGTAAAGATCCCTGCGCTGCCGATCAGCTTCGAACGGAATTCGGATCTGAGCGCTTTGAGTTGGGATGCCGTCGATGAACACCTGTCGCTGACCGACCTGCGCGACCGTTACGGAGAGTTGATCGCCAAGCCGCGTATGGACCCGATTTTCGTCCTGCTGACGGTCGGCCTGGCGAATGCCTCCTTTTGTCGTCTGTTCGGCGGGGACTGGACGGCCGTGGGCATCGTCTTCACCTCGACGCTCGTCGGTTTTTCCGCTCGGCAGCGGATGCAGGCGCATGCCGTGAATCACTTCCTGGTTTTTATCCTTTCCGCCTTTCTGGCTTCGCTCTGCGCCTCGTCGGCATTGGGCTTCGACTGTACGGCCGAGGTGGCGATAGCCACCAGCCCGCTCTTTCTTGTTCCGGGCGTTCCGCTCATCAACGGGGTGATCGACATCGTCGAAGGGCATATCCTGATCGGTTGCAGCCGTCTGATCAACGCCCTGCTGCTGATCGTCTGCATTGCCGTAGGTCTTTCGGCGACGTTGATGATCGTTAAAAACAGTTTGCTATGATTGCAGTGGATATTCTGTTCGACGGGGTGTTCGCGGCCGTGGCCGCTATCGGATTCGGGGCGATTTCCGATCCTCCGGTGCGGGCATTTCCCTACATCGCCCTGCTGGCGGCCGTCGGACACGCCTTGCGTTTCTGCCTGATGAGTTATGCGGGGATCGACATCGCTACGGCTTCGCTCTGTGCTGCCGTCGTCATCGGTTTCGGCAGCCTTTGGCTGGGACGGGGTATTCGTTGTCCGATGACCGTGCTTTACATTCCGGCCCTGCTGCCGATGGTCCCGGGTATCTATGCCTACAAGACGGTCTTTGCCCTCATCATGTTTCTGCAATCGCTCAACGATCCCGGGCAGGGCCTGGAATATATGCAGCAGTTTTTTCTGAATGCCACCGTGTCGTTCAGCGTGATTATCCTGTTGGCTGCGGGCGCCACGCTGCCGATATTCATCTTCAACCGCCGGGCTTTCTCGCTCACACGGCGCAGACGGAGCCGTGAATAAACTCTTTTCGTATGGATGTTTTCTGGAATACGATCGCCGCATACAACGCCGCCACGTGGCCCGTACAGCTCCTGCTGGTTGCGGTCGCTGCGGTGCTGACCCTTTTGCTTTATCTGCGTCCGACGCGTGCCGTGCGTGTGGCGATGAAGGTTTTTATGGCCGCATTGAATTTCTGGATCGCGGGTGTATATTATTTTATCTATTGCGCTCCGCGCGAACATTACGATATTCTGGCCCTGTTCTGGGCGGTCATGGGTTGTATCTGGATCTATGACCTGGCGGCCGGACACGATTCGCTCGGGCGCACGGGACGACACCCCCGGTTTGCTTTGGTGCTGTTCTGTATGCCGCTCGTTTATCCGCTCTTCTCGCTGGCCCTGGGGCGTACTTTTCCGATGATGACCTCGCCCGTGATGCCCTGCTCGGTCGCAGTCTTCACCGTCGCGTTGATGCTGGCTTTCTCCGAGCGGGCGAATATCGTGTTGGCGACCTTTCTCTGCCATTGGGCGCTGATCGGGTTTTCGAAGGTCTATTTCTTCGGGATTCCCGAGGATTTTCTGCTGGCGTGCAGCGTCGTACCCGCTCTCTTCCTCTTTTTCCGACGTTATATCCGGAATCGGGCCTGCGAATCCACCAAACCCTCCCCGCGTGTGCTGAATGCACTGCTTGCCGTCCTGTGTGCCGTCATCGGGGTTTTCTTTACTTTTACGTTTCTGCATCAATTCGATCTCTTTACCGAAATATGATCCCATACCGAGCCGAAGATTTCAGCGTGACGATTCCCGTCGCCGATTATATCGCCCGTTTCCGCGATGCCGAGCGTTTCGAGGGTTGCTGCCGCACCTGTCCGAACTATGGACGCAGTTGGGGATGTCCTCCCTTCGATTTCGATGTCGAGGAGTACCTGACCCGGTATTCCAGGGCATTGCTTATTGCGACGAAGATCGTTCCGGAACAGGGCGGTCTTCCCATTGCGGAGGCAAAGCGGTTGATCCACCCCGAACGGCAGCGGCTCGAGAGGCGTCTGCTCGAAATGGAGCGGCGGTATGGAGGACGTTCGTTCGCCTACGTCGGCAGTTGCCTCTATTGTCCCGATGGTACCTGTACACGTCCCGAAGGGAACCCGTGCCGCCATCCCGAATTGGTGCGTCCGTCGCTCGAAGCCTGCGGCTTCGACATAGGCCGCACGACTTCCGAGCTGTTCGGAATCGAACTCAAGTGGGGAGCCGACGGAAAAATGCCCGAGTACCTGACCCTCGTGTGCGGTTTTTTCCACGATGGGGACGGTGTCGTGTGGTAATCGCAAGATACAAAAAGGCTCGCTGTACAGCGAGCCTTTTTCATTCCGGAACGATCCTCCTATGCCTGTTCTGCCAGGATGCTTTTACGCGGATGGAAGATGTTGAGGTTGAGCCGTCCGACGATGTCGCTCAAGGCAGCCTGGGCCTTGACCGAGTTGCCGGCGTCATCCAGTGGGGGTGCGAAGGCCGCTACGCCCATCACGCCCGGAACGACGCCCATGATGCCGCCGCCCACGCCGGTCTTGGCCGGAAGGCCCGTGTTGAAGAGCCAGTCGCCCGTATGTTCGTAGAAACCGACGGTGGCCATCATCGAAGTAATGCGTGCGCCCAGATCGGGCTTGAAGACCGTTTGTTTGGTTACGGGGTTCACGCCGTCGAATGCGATGGTCGCAGCCGCGACCGCCAGTTGGCGGGCCGTTACGCCGATCGAACATTGGCGGGTGTAGAGGTCGAGCGACATATCGGGGTCATCGTAGATACGGTTATAATTTTTCAATAGCCAGGCGATGGAACGGTTGTTGAAATTTGTCGCCGACTCTGACCGGTACAGTTCGTCGATCAGTTGCGGGGTACTTCCGCATAGTTCGGTCATATTGTCTACGATGGCTTTCCACTTGGCATCGCTGTTTCCTACGGGTTGCACCATACTGTTGGCCGAGATGGCGCCGGCGTTTACCAATGGGGTGGACGGATGGTCGTTTTCCAACAAGATGGCCATGATGGAGTTGAACGGCAGTCCGGTAGCATCGGCGCCAATCATTTCGAGCACCTTGGGAGCACCGTATTGGCGGAGTACCAGGATGGCGGTCAGCACCTTGGAAACGGACTCGATACCGAAACGGTACTGAGAGTCACCCAGTTGGATGATTTCTCCGTTCATCAGACAGATACTGATCCCGAACAGTTTGGGATCAATATTTGCCAGATAAGGGATATAGTCGGCGTTCTTACCGTCTGTATTGTCCTTGTACAGATTGTAAGCCTCCTGGGCAACATCCTTTATTTGCTGGATAGTTATAGTTCTTTCCATAAATTAATTTGATTGAAGTAACCATCTACCTTAACGGCGGATGGTTGCATTATTGTTATCTATGCTTATTTTTTAGCGGCGTTGCTATGGGCATTGTGAGTGAACACAGTACCTTTTACAGCGATATTCTTGTCTTGGGCGATGCGGGTAGGAGTGGGATATTCCAGTTTCTCGAACTCGCAGATGGCATTCTTGATGTCGTTCAACAACATATCCGCCATGTCACGGCTGAATCCCTGACGTACCACAACACGCATAACTACGTAATTCTGGATATTTTCCGGCAAGGTGTAGGCAGGAACCATCCAGCCGCTTTGCTGCAATTTAGCCTGCAAATCGTACAGAGTCCATTTGGCATTCTTTGCATATTCGGGTTTCATGTACCAGATGAACAAAGGATTTACTACGTCATCGCTGTAATTTACGAACGGAGCCATCTTGGCTATTTCGCTGTGGATGTACTTGGTGATTTCCATGGAATTGTATTGGATGGCTTTGTATCCTTGGAATCCCAGACGGATAAATTGGTAGTACTGTCCCAGAATCTGTGCGGCGGGACGGCTGAAGTTCAAACCAACCTGTGTGATGTTCGCACCCAGATAATTGACACTGAACGACATGGCATCCGGAAGGTATTTCTTGTCTTTCCATACTACCCATCCCAGTCCCGGATAAACCAGTCCGAACTTGTGGCCGGAAGTGCTGATGGAGAGAACCCATTTCAAGCGGAAGTCCCATTTTGTGTCGGGATTGAGGAACGGCAGGATGAAACCGCCGGTTGCAGCATCTACATGGATAGGAATATCATAGCCGGTTTTGGCGTTGTAGGCATCCAGTGCTTTGTCCAACGCTTCCACGTCATCGTTCAAACCTGTCCATGTCACACCTTGGATGGGGACGATGCAGATGGTGTTCTCGTCACACATCTTCAGTGCTTCTTCGGGGTCCAGAGTGGTTTTGTCCAAGGTGAGAGGTACTTGGCGCATTTCAATTTGCCAAAGTTGGGCGAACTTTTCCCAAACAACCTGAAAACCGCTTGAAATGACAAAGTTAGGCTTGTCAGTCGGTTTCCCCTGAGCTTTACGTTTGTCTTTCCAGCGTAACCAGGCGGCTACTCCTCCCAGCATACAAGCCTCGCTGGAGCCGATAGCCAGTGCTCCGGTTTTCCATTTTGCCTGTTCGGGCGAATTCCACAAATTAGCCATGATATTGATACATTTGGCATTCATCACTGCGATACGAGGATATTCTGTTTCATCAATGTAGTTGATGCTGATGGCTTCGTTCATCAGTTTGGTGGCATA
>OHRT01000687.1_pt1 | contig 10945 bp, 9 predicted proteins | sample 1578521 | NCBI WGS metagenome assembly OHRT01 (sample SAMEA3879537, study PRJEB24766) | human gut metagenome | biome: human-associated habitat; feature: feces | place: USA | collected 1985/1987
TTGTCAGGTGTATTTCCGAGCTCGACCATAGAGTAGAGTACTCGCCTCTGAACAGGCTTTAATCCGTCCCTGACATCAGGGAGGGCACGGCTTGCAATAACGCTCATCGCGTAATCTATGTAGGAGCTCTCCATTGTTTTTTTCAAATCGACCTGCTGTATCTGGTCAAAAATTTTGTCGTCCACTTAAATTACTCCTCCCTGCTAGATGTCAAGATTTGTTACATACTTGGCATTAGCTTCAATAAATTCTTTTCTTGGCTCTACTTTATCACCCATCAGTGTGGTAAATGTCACATCAAGCTCAGATGAATTTTCTCCGTCTATCATGACCTGTTTCAAAATTCTGTGATCAGGATCCATTGTTGTCTCCCAGAGCTGATCAGCATCCATCTCGCCAAGTCCCTTGTATCGCTGGATCTTGTTATTATTGTCACGGCCTATGTCATTTAAAATCTGCTTGAGCTCGTCATCATCGTAGGCATACCATACACCCTTGTTTTTCTCCACCTTGTAAAGTGGCGGTGTAGCCAAGTATACATGTCCCTCCTTGATCAGATCAGGCATGAATCTGTAGAGGAAGGTGAGCATGAGAGTAGCGATGTGAGCACCGTCTACATCGGCATCTGTCATGATGATTATCTTGTCATAACGCAGCTTTGTTATATCAAAATCCTCATGGATTCCTGTTCCGAATGCTGTAATCATGGCTCTGATTTCTGCATTGTCATATATACGGTCAAGTCTTGCCTTTTCAACATTCAGTATCTTGCCTCGCAGAGGAAGGATTGCCTGTGTGGCACGGTTACGTGCTGTCTTGGCGGAACCACCCGCGGAATCACCCTCTACGATGTAGATCTCACAGTTTTCAGGGTTCTTGTCAGAACAGTCAGCCAGCTTGCCCGGAAGAGACATTCCGTCAAGTGCAGATTTTCTTCTTGTAAGATCTCTTGCTTTTCTGGCTGCTTCACGGGCACGCTGTGCCATAACAGACTTTTCGATGATCATCTTTGCAACACTTGGATTCTGCTCCAGGAAGATCTCTAGCTGTGTTCTGACGATATTATCAACAGCTCCACGTGCTTCACTGTTTCCAAGTTTCTGCTTTGTCTGTCCTTCAAACTGAGGATCCTCAATCTTGACACTGACAATCGCAGTCAGTCCCTCACGGATATCCTCTCCTGAAAGCTGCTCATTCTCTTTCAGCAGCTTATTTTTCTTGCCATAATCATTGAATACCTTGGTCAATGCACTTCTGAATCCCGCAATATGAGTACCACCCTCCGGCGTTGTAATATTGTTTACAAAACCGTAAGTAGTCTCATTGTAGGAGTCATTATGCTGCATAGCAACCTCAACTGCAACATTATCTTTCATACCTTCACAGTAAATAATCTGCTCATAGAGCGCAGTTTTACTCTTGTTCAGGTATGTTACAAATTCTTTAATACCACCTTCATAGTGGAATATATGCTCATGGCTCTCTTCCTCACGAAGATCTCTTAAGTGAATCTTCAATCCCTTTGTCAGGAATGCCATCTCACGGAAACGCTGTTTCAGTGTATTATAATCAAATACTGTTTCCTCAAAGATTTCCTTATCCGGAAGGAAAGTAACCTTTGTTCCTCTCATCTCCGGCTCACAATCTCTGTCAACTCTGAGTTTATAGCATACTTTACCACGCTCATAACGCTGTTTATAAATCTTTCCTTCGTTGGCAATCTCTACTTCCAGCCACTCAGAAAGAGCATTAACAACAGATGCACCTACTCCATGCAATCCTCCGGATACCTTGTACCCTCCACCGCCGAATTTACCACCGGCATGCAGGATTGTAAATACAACCTCAACTGCAGGAAGTCCTGCCTTATGGTTGATTCCTACAGGAATTCCACGCCCATTGTCTGTGACCGTTATCGAATTGTCTTTGTTAATGTCTACCTGAATTTTATCACAGTATCCGGCCAGAGCCTCATCCACCGCATTATCTACAATCTCATAAACCAGGTGATGAAGTCCTCTGACGGAAGTGCTGCCAATGTACATACCCGGTCTTTTTCTTACGGCTTCCAATCCTTCCAAAATCTGAATCTGGTCCGCTCCGTATTCAGCGTCAAATTCTGTACCTGATGCACCCATTCTTAAACCTCCTAGTTTTCTTTTGCTACATGTCCACTTTTCACATGGAATATCTTGTTGATAGAAAATCTATGATTTACAAACTCATCCAGTCCTGTACAAGTAATCACCGTCTGTATATCATGAATACTATCCAGTAAATAGTTTTGCCTGTTTTTATCTAATTCAGACAAAACATCGTCTAATAACAGGATCGGCGTATCCCCAATGATCCGCTTCACCAGTTCAATCTCAGCTAATTTCAGCGACAGCGCAGCTGTTCTTTGCTGTCCCTGAGAACCAAATTTTCTAATATCCAAATCTCCTGACAGGAAACACAGATCATCTCTATGAGGACCTACAGACGTACTTTTCATCCGCAGATCTCTCTCCCGGTACCGGTTCAGTGCCTGTTCAAATGGCAGATCTCCCGTACTTGGCTCGTCCCAGATATCCAGTGTCTCCAGCAAATGCTGCTGGTTCGAGCCATAAATATCCTTCAAAAGTGAATTACGCTGGTTAATAATACGGTTATAGTTCGAAAGATTGTTCAGATAGATCTTATCAAGCTGGGAAAGCTCAAGATCAATAAATCTTCTTCTTCCTGCCGGACCCTCTTTGATAATATTAAGATCCTCCGGAGAAAAGAAAACAAAATGGACAATACCGAATAACTCACTTGCACGGCGAATCGGTACCTTATCGATTGCAATTCCCTTCGGACTGTTTTTCTTCAGGTGCATATCGATCTGGAAAATGATTCCTTTTTTCTCAACTACTGTCTCCAGATGGGATTCATCATACCCAAACTGTATCATATCCCGATCCTTCGTTCCTCTGTGAGATTTCGTCGTTCCAGACAAATACAATGCTTCCAGTATGTTTGTCTTTCCTTGAGCATTGTCACCGTACAAAATATTTGTTTTCGGATCAAAGGTCAAATCTAATAAATCATAATTTCTGTAATTTTTCAGCTTTAAAGACTTGATTATCATAATTTCCCCGCCATCACGTTATAACACGAGCGAGAAAACCTCTCACATGTTATTCTACACGTTTTTTAATTATTTTTCAATTTTTATTTCATTTCCGTCAAAAGAAGCCGTATCGCCCGGATAAAGCTTTCTTCCGCGTCTCGTATCAATTTCTCCGTTTACAAGAACAAGCCCGTTCTGAATTACGTCCTTAGCCTCAACACCACTTTCAACTAACCCGGCTGCCTTGAGCGCCTGACCGAGTTTTATGAATTCATCCTGAGGACGCAGTTTGATTATTTCCATTTCTTATCACTCCTTAATTAATTTTCATCAGTGTTTTTGATCTTTATTTTTCATTTAAACTTTTTAAACATTTTTAAACTTTTAATTTTCTAGATTTTGAAAAGTCAAAAAATTGCAGAGCAGGGCGTCTGCTCCGCATAATCTATTATTTTCTGAGTTTAGACAGAAGCATTAAAATTGACTGGAAGAATCAGATAAATGTAAGACTGATTCTCGTCTTTGATAAAGCAAGGTGCTTTTGCATTCATAAAATACAAGTCTACTTCTTCATCTTCAATCACACGAAGTGCATCGATCAAAAACTTTGGATTAAATCCGATCATCAGATCTTTTCCGTCTTTTGTACAGAAAATCAGTTCATCCATAGATCCAATCTGTGATTTGATCTTCAACTCCATTGATTCATTCTTGATGTCAATGATAATCGGCTTTTTGTCTCCCTCTTTGATAAGCAGAGTTGCACGATCAATACAATCTAACAGTTCTTTTTTATTCACATGTACTCTTGTCTCATAATCACTGGACAGCATCTGATCAATTCGGAAATATTCACCTTCAATCAGTCTGGAAACAACCAATGTTCTGTCAAATTCAAAGACAATATGGTTTTTTGTAAACGAAATCTCAACTTCAGCATCCGCTTCACCGCCAATAATCTTGCTGATTTCCTGAAGAGTTTTTCCAGGAACAATTACTTTTCTCGGCTGATAAGCATCTTTCAGTTCGATTTTCCGGATTGAAATTCTGTGACCATCAAGAGAAACAACTCTGAGAACATCATTGTCAATCTCAAAAAGTTCTCCTGTCATCATCTTGTTCGTATCATTGTCAGCAATTGAAAAAATAGTCTGGCGAACAACTTCTTTCAAAGTAAACTCAGAAATAGTAATAAAATCTTCACGCTCAATCGCCGGAAGATAAGAAAAATCGTCTCCTGACTGGGCTGCGATATTGAATTTCGCTTTTTCACAAGTAATAATCGCCTGATTGTCAGATTCTGTTTCAATAACAACATCATTGTCTGGAAGTTTACGGACAATTTCTGAAAAAATCTTTGCATTTAATGCAATAATACCTCTGGAATCAATAATTCCATCAATTGTAGTTTCAATTCCAAGTTCCATATCATTGGCAGTCAGTTTGATTACATCCGTTGTTGCATCAATCAGAATACATTCAAGAATAGGCATTGTTGTTTTAGAGGGTACTGCCTTGGAAACAATACTGACTCCTTTTACGAGATTCGATTTTTTACATATGATTCTCATGTTGATGATTACTCCTTTCAGGTTTCAAGGTTACGGTTGTTATGTGGATAACGTTTTTTTCTCGCGTAATTTATGTATATTTATATAAATCGATTCCGCCTTCTCCGCCTTAGGGGGTGTGGATAAGTGGATAAGTACCTGCAGCCCTTTAAAATCAAGGGTTTGCGGGTTTGGATAACTATGTAGATTACAGAAAAATAACGTGTTGAAACTGTGGGGAAAAAAATTTGGCAAAAAATCCACATTTTTGTTATCCCAACGTTATTCACATAGAAATCTACAGGTTTTCTACAAAGTTATCCACAATTAACGCGAAAAACTGACAAGTTATTCACATTTTATAGAGTTATCTTCCTTATACAGGATTGATTTTCTTCTTAATTATATTCACAGTGTTGTTTAAAGCTTCATCTGTCTTCAGATCATTCTCAATTTTGCGTACACCATGGCTAATGGAAGCATGATCTTTACCACCGAGCAGGGCACCAATGGATTTTAGTGGTGTATCGGTCATATTTCTGCACAGATACATGACAATCTGGCGTGGAAGAACAATCTCAGCGTTTCGTTTTTTACCTTTTAGTTCAGCTACCGGTACATTAAAGTGTTCAGAAACCACATCCATGATTAGTTCTGGTGAAACTGCACGGGTATCATCCGGTGAGATCATATCCTTCAAGGCCTCAGCAGCCAAAGGAATGTCGATCGGTTTATTCTCCAGATTAGAAAGAGCGATCAGTTTATTCAAAGATCCTTCAAGCTCACGGATATTGGATTTAATATTATTGGCAATGTACTGCATAACCTCATCCGGAATATGATATTTCTCAAGTCCGTCGAGTTCTTCTTTCTTACGAAGAATCGCCATTCTTGTCTCATAATCAGGAGAGGAGATGTCAGCAATCAGACCCCATTCAAAACGTGTGCGAAGTCTGGCTTCCAGTGTCTCAATGTCCTTCGGAGGCTTATCACTGGAGATGATAATCTGTTTTCCTGACACATGAAGGTGGTTAAATGTATGGAAAAATTCTTCCTGTGTACTTTCTTTTCCTATAATAAACTGAATATCGTCGATCAGAAGAACGTCATTATTACGATATTTCTCGCGGAATGTGGTCATTGCCAGTTCATTTCCGTTCTTACCTACTTTAAGAGCATCGATCAGTTCATTCGTAAAAGTTTCACTTGTGACATACAGTACTTTTTTGGAGGGATCATGTTCCAAAATGTAATGTGCCACGGAGTGCATCAAATGGGTCTTTCCAAGTCCAACACCTCCATATAAGAAGAGAGGGTTGTAGATCTCTCCCGGAGATTCGGCAACTGCGAGGGAAGCAGCGTGGGCGAAATTGTTGTTGCTTCCAACGACAAATGTGTCGAAAGTATACTTTGGATTTAAGTTTGCCTTTTCATAAATCGCATTTACACGGGTCTTCTGGACGGAAGACTCTTTTTTTTCCTTAATCACTTTCGGGCTGTCGGTTACAAATTCCACTTCATATTCTGTACCGGTTACTTCGGCGATGCAGACCTTAAAAGGAAGCAGATATTTATCTTGAATATGTTCAAGACTCGCCTTCAGTTTGACGAGAATATATACGGTATTGTCTTTGACTTCATAAACAGTAAGTGGTGCAATCCATGTAGTATAAGAAATATTAGATGAGCAATATTCCAGCTTCATCTTGTTTAGTACCTGATCCCAGTTTTGTTCTACAATGTTCATCGATAGTAACTCCTAATTTTTTAAAAATATAATGGAAAGGTTGAAAATCCAGCGCAAATAATTCAGGACTTATCCACATTCAACTCCTGATTATGGCTTTTAGGGCAGACTTTCCCCTACCCAAATACAATGTTTTCAGCAACTGTTTGTTAAAAAAGTAAAAAACAGCCACTTTTTATTAACTTCGTACTAAAATAATGTGGATAACTCTAAAAATGGTAGAGTCTCTCCATTACATTTTACATCAAAAAAGCTGTAGAATCAATGAAAAAACAGTGTGTATAACTTTATCAACATCTTAAAACGTTGATAAATATGGTTTTTTATGAATAAAAAAAATTTTATCAACACGATATTTAGTGGTTTTCCACAGGTTATACAGAAGTTATCCACATATGTTGATAACTTTGTGGATAACTTCTGTATAACTATTGTATAATTATGTGAAAAAATAGTTATACTCCTTGATATATAAGGGTTTCGAGGAACTGTGAAATTATTCACAGAAAATGTGAAAAACTCTTTAAAATGAAAAAAGGCCAGAAATTAAGGGAAAGATTGTTGATAAAGCTTGACTTTATGCGGTTTTCCCTCTATAATTAAGAGCAGTGTCTTTTAATATTGAGGCGCAGTAACGAAGTTAATTTTGTGAATACTTTTATTATAAGGTATATCAGGCATAAGGGAGGTGTAAGAATATGAAGATGACATTTCAGCCGAAGAAGAGATCAAGATCTAAAGTTCACGGATTCAGAGCAAGAATGAGCACACCAGGCGGAAGAAAAGTTCTGGCAGCAAGAAGAGCAAAAGGAAGAAAACAGTTATCAGCATAGGCCGCATATATGTGGCCTTTTCTTCTATTTAATATTAAATGATAACAGGATTTTTGTTATCTGGAATGAAGAGGATATTGATGAAATTTTCTGAGTCTTTAAAAAAGAATAAAGATTTTCAGTCAGTCTACAGGAATGGAAAATCTTTCGCTAATAAATGTCTTGTAATGTATATAATCCCGAACGAACTGAATAAGAACCGACTGGGAATATCAGTTAGTAAGAAGGTTGGAAACAGTGTGGTAAGACATCATCTTACCCGATTGATCAGAGAAAGTTATAGATTATCAGAAGAACATTTCCGATGTGGGTATGATATAGTAGTAATCGCGAGAACAAGTGCAAAGGATAAGAATTATCATGATGTGGAAAGTGCACTGATCCATCTCGGAAAGCTTCATCACATATATGTCTGATAAGACAATGATAAGGAAGTGGCGCAGATGAAGTATGTCTTGTTATGGATGATTCGTTTTTACAGGAAATATCTGTCCGGAATGAAGGGCGGATGCACTTGTAAGTATTATCCAACCTGCTCACAGTATGGGTTGGAAGCAATCGAGAAGTACGGAGCACTCAAGGGAGGGGCTCTGGCGGTATGGAGAATCCTGCGCTGTAATCCATTTTCAAAAGGTGGATATGATCCGGTACCTTAAGGAGGATAAGTAATGGAAGTATACGGACTTTTGGCTTCAGGTTATGGAGACTGGCCGATTATCAAACAGATTGCCTGGCTTTTAGGTCAGGTAATGAATGGTATCTTCAATGTACTTAGCAAGATTGGTATTGAGAATATTGGTGTTTGTATCATTATTTTCACAATCATTATTTATACATTGATGATTCCGCTTACAATCAAGCAGCAGAAGTTTTCTAAGATGTCAGCTGTTATGCAGCCGGAGATCAAGAAAATTCAGAAAAAATACGAAGGAAAGAAAGATCAGGCTTCAATGATGAAGCAGCAGGAAGAGATCAATCTTGTTTATGAGAAGTATGGAACTTCCATGACAGGTGGATGCCTCCCGATGTTGATCCAGATGCCGATTCTGTTCGCGCTGTATCCGGTTATCCGTGATATTCCGACGTATGTAAAAGGTGTTAAAGATGTTTATATGCCTGTGACAGAAGCAATCATGAATACAAATGGCTTCCAGAAGATCATGGAGACGATCGGTGAAGCAAGCCCGGTTCTTATGAACCCAAAGGCTTATGATTATTCCCAGGCAGATACAATTGTAAATGTACTTTATAAATTCCAGGATTCTACATGGAATACGCTGATGGAAAAGATGCCGAGTATCACGGATCTTGCACAGCAGACAATGGATAAGGTTACTCACCTGAACAGTTTCCTTGGAATTAATATTGGAGAGCAGCCGCTGACACAGTTGACAACTGCATTACACAACGGATCCGTTGTAGGGATCATCCTTGCAGTACTTATTCCGGTACTTGCAGGTCTGACACAGTTTATCAGTGTTAAGCTTCAGCCACAGCCGGCAGGAGATGACAAAGATAACCCGATGGCAAGCTCTATGAAGACAATGACATACACAATGCCGCTGATCTCAGTATTTATGGGATTCACACTTCCGGCAGGTCTTGGTCTCTACTGGGCAGCAAGTGCAGCAGTAAGATGTATTCAGCAGCTTGCAATCAACAAATATCTCAGCACAAAGTCTCTTGATGAGATGATCAAAGAGAACCAGAAGAAAGCACAGAAGAAACGTGAGAAACACGGAACTTCTGCAAAAGAGATCAATAAGATGGCAACAACAAGTACTCGTAATGTGGGTACTGTTACAAAGGGAAAATCTGGAATTTCTGAAGCAGAGAAAGAAGAAAAGATCCAGAAAGCAAAGCAGAAGGCTCAGAATTCCAAGCCGGGAAGCCTTGCTTCTAAGGCAAATCTGGTAAGCCGTTATAACAGCGGACAGCAGACAAACCAGCCGAAGGCAGAAGATGAGAGCAGTTCTAAAGAAAAAAAGGGCAAGAAAAAATAAAGGAAGATTCGTAACTCCTAACCGTTCTCTTAAAAAGCAGGAGACGGGTCAGGATTTGAAGATGGAGGAATCGGGATGAACGGTAGTATCAGAGTATCGGCGAAAACAGTTGATGATGCGATCACAGAAGCATTAATCCAGCTTGGTGTAACAAGCGACAGACTGGAGTACGAAGTAATCGAGAAGGGAAGCGCAGGATTCCTGGGAATCGGAATGAAGCAGGCAGTTATTGAAGCAAGAAGAAAACCGGAACCGAAAGAGGAGAAGGTAGAAGAGCCTGTAGTAGAAGAACCTGTGAAAGCAGAGCCAAAGAAGGTTGAAGCAGTTCAGCCTCAGAAAGCAGCTTTTGAAAAAGTTGTAGAAAAAGAAGTAAAAGAGGAAGTTAAGAAAGAGACAAAACTTGTAGAAGTTCAGCCTCAGACAATCGAAGCAGTAGAAGATTTCCTCAAGAATACAATGAAAGCCATGGACATGGAAGTTGAGCTTAAGACAGAGATCGATCAGGATGGTGCACTTTGCGTAGATATGAGTGGAGAGCATATGGGAATTCTGATTGGTAAGAGAGGACAGACTTTGGATTCTCTGCAGTATCTTGCGAACCGTGTAGCGAACAAGCATCAGGAAGGTTATGTAAGAGTAAAGCTTGACACAGAGAACTATCGTGCAAGAAGAGAAGAGACTCTGAGACACCTTGCAAAGAACATTGCACATAAGGTAAAGAGAAACAGAAGACCGGTAGCACTTGAGCCGATGAATCCTTATGAGAGAAGAATCATCCACTCAGCACTGCAGTCAGATCCTTATGTGATGACACACAGTGAGGGAGAAGAGCCGTTCAGAAAAGTTGTTATTACTTTGAAGAAATAATACTGTTTATGAATCGGAAGCGAAAGGACGTTTACGCTTCACGGATACTTTCGTGAGGTGTGGAACGTCCTTTTTTCTATGGTAAAATATGATGATACCAGAGTACAGAGCAGGAAAACAGAAAGGAAATAAGGCATGAATCAGGATACGATTGCAGCGATTTCTACAGGTATGACTAATTCGGGAATCGGAATTGTAAGAATCAGCGGAAGTGAAGCGCTGGAGATAGCAGATCGTGTATATAAAGGGAAAGAAACGATTACAGAAGTGCCAACGCATACGATTCATTATGGACATATAATGGATGGAGAGGAGACAGTTGACGAAGTACTTGTGATGGTGATGCGCGGACCTCGTACATTTACAGGAGAAGACACAGTTGAGATCAACTGCCACGGTGGAACTTATGTTGTAAGCAGAGTTTTGGAGACGGTCTTAAAGGCGGGAGCAAGACCGGCAGAGCCGGGAGAATTTACCAAGAGGGCATTCTTAAACGGCAAGATGGATCTGTCACAGGCAGAGGCGGTCATCGATGTGATCACATCAGAAAATGAGTATGCATTGCAGAGTTCGATCAGCCAGCTCAAGGGAAGTGTGAAGAACAGGATCAAAGAGATCCGTGAGAAGATTATTTATCATACAGCGTTTATTGAGACTGCGCTGGATGATCCGGAGCATATCAGTGTCGATGGATATGGTGAGGTGCTAAAGGAGGCAGCAGAAGAGGTGATCGATCAGCTGAAAGAACTGATTGATTCCTCGGATGATGGAAGGATCATGAAAGAGGGGATCCAGACAGTAATTCTTGGAAAACCGAATGCAGGAAAGTCATCCCTTCTGAATATTCTGGC
>OHRT01000697.1_pt1 | contig 10838 bp, 7 predicted proteins | sample 1578521 | NCBI WGS metagenome assembly OHRT01 (sample SAMEA3879537, study PRJEB24766) | human gut metagenome | biome: human-associated habitat; feature: feces | place: USA | collected 1985/1987
AAATACCCGACTATTGCACAAGAGACCGGAACCCAGGGGCGCGTAATAGTACAATTCGTTGTCAACAAAGACGGCAGCATCGTAGATGTAAAAGTAGTAAGAGGCGTAGATCCCTATCTGGACAAAGAAGCTATCCGTGTGATTTCCACCATGCCCAAATGGAAACCCGGTGAGCAACGAGGCAAACCGGTCCGTTGTAAATTCACAGTTCCCGTAATGTTTAAATTACAATAGCAGACATGCCAGTGTCCACTTTCCACTTGTCTTCATAAGGTAATCTCCAATATCCGAGGGTGTGTCGAAACTGGTATTCACCACAGATTACACAGATTTGCACAGATAAGCATCTTTGATTATCAGTAGATTAAGCTCATTCTGTGTTAATCCGTGTAATCTGTGGTGAATTTTGACACACCCCTTCAGAAGTTTCCAAGTGCTTGTTTTATTTCTTAGCATCGGCAAAATTGTGAACCTTGTTTTTCAGATTGTCAGCTTTCTCTGCGGCCTCATGGGCCTCATGGGCCATCTTGTCTGCTACTTTGGTGCCAACGTGCAATGCTTCTTCTTCAGCAGTGTTGATGAACTCCTTGGCTTCGCCACTTGCTTTGTGGATGGCACGGCATATGGCATCTTCCAGCTTTTTAGCTTTCTCCGTACGGGAGAAGTGGTAGGCCAATGCACCGGCAACCGAACCTATTCCCAGTCCAATCCAGAAATTAGAATCTTTACATTTCATAATCAAGTCAGTTTTTAATAGTTAAAGTTAGAATCAATTCTGATGAGACAACATACTTGCCAAAGATTGGTTCATCCGGCGAGAAAGGAATTAATAACAATTTACTTTTGTTGGTGGAGATATTTATTCTGCTTAAATTTGCGATGCACTTAAAATTTATACAAGTATGATTAGATTAAATGTTTTTATTCAGGTAAGTGCGGAGAACCGTGCCGCAGTATTGGAATCTGCCAAAGAACTGGTCGCATATTCCTTGAAGGACAATGGATGCATTGCTTATGATGTGTTTGAGAGCGCCACTCGCAGCGATGTTCTTATGATTTGTGAAACATGGAAAGATGCAGAGTCATTGTCTGCCCATGAAAAAGCAGACCATTTTGTGGCCCTGGTGCCCAAAATCCAGGGGCTGGCTGCCATGAAGTTGGAAAAAATCGAGTTCTGAATCAGTAATTTGAGGTAGTAAGGGGTTGTGTGATCATGCGTAAATAAGTATATTTGTGCATTCTTAATATACATATTTATGCTGATTACCCTTATTATCCTTGTTCTCTCCGCTGCCTTTTTTGTAGCAGGCAAAGTCCGTTCGGACATTGTGGCGCTTTGTGCGCTGATTGGTTTATTGATATTTCAGATTCTTACTCCTGAAGAGGCCCTTTCCGGCTTCTCCAACTCGGTGGTGATTATGATGGTGGGCTTGTTCGTTGTGGGCGGCGCCATTTTTCAGACCGGGCTGGCTAAAATGATAAGTTCGCGCATTTTAAAGCTGGCAGGCAAAAGCGAGCTGAAACTCTTCTTGCTGGTTATGCTGGTTACCTCTGCCATTGGTGCTTTTGTGAGCAATACGGGAACGGTGGCTTTGATGCTGCCTATCGTGGTGAGCTTGGCACTGAGTGCCGGAATGAATCCTAGCCGTCTATTGATGCCTTTGGCTTTTGCCAGCAGCATGGGCGGTATGATGACACTTATCGGTACGCCTCCTAACTTGGTCATTCAGAATACATTGAAGGGAGCGGGCTTTGAACCGCTGTCTTTCTTCTCCTTTTTGCCGGTGGGCATTGTGTGCGTGATAGTGGGAACTTTGGTTTTAATGCCTCTGACCAAATGGTTTCTCTCCAAGAAAGGTAAAAAGAATGACGGAACATTGTCGGGCAAATCATTGGACCAACTGGTACAGGAGTACGGACTTTCCAGCAATCTGTTCCGTTTGAGGGCTGTCAATGACTCCCGTCTGATAGGAAAAACCATCATAGACCTGGATGTACGCCGCAAGTATGGTCTGAATATCATTGAAGTACGGCGTGTAGACTCTTCCCAACATAGATTCCTGAAAACCATTACCCAGAAATTGGCATCGCCCGATACGACCATTTGGGTGGGCGACGTGCTTTACATTACGGGAGAGGTGTCGAACGTAAATCGTTTTGCTGAAGACTTTTTAATGGAAATGCTCGACGGGCATACCACTGAAGAAGCCTCCAAAGCCGACAAGTCCCTTGACTTTTATGACATCGGAATCGCCGAAATCGTGTTGATGCCCTCTTCCAATATTGTGAACCGGACGGTGAAGGAAGCAGGGTTCCGTGATAAATTTAATGTAAATGTATTGGGCATCCGTCGTAAGAAGGAATATATATTACGTGAATTGGGACGTGAGCGTATGCATAGTGGCGATGTTTTGCTGGTGCAGGGTGCGTGGCAGGACATCGCACGGATAAGCAGGGAAGATTCCGATTGGGTGGTATTGGGGCAGCCTTTGGCAGAAGCCGCCAAAGTGACGCTGGATTATAAAGCGCCCATAGCTGCCGCTATCATGGTGCTGATGGTTGCCATGATGGTCTTCGACTTTATTCCCGTGGCCCCGGTGACAGCGGTGATGATTGCCGGCTTGCTGATGGTGCTGACGGGATGTTTCAGGAATGTGGAAGCCGCCTATAAAACGATAAACTGGGAAACGATTGTGCTCTTTGCAGCCATGCTCCCCATGTCTCTTGCACTCGAAAAAACCGGTGCCTCGGAATATATATCCAACAGTCTTGTGAGCGGATTGGGTAGTTATGGTCCTATTGTGTTGATGGCAGGTATCTATTTCACCACTTCATTGATGACCATGTTCATCAGCAATACGGTGACGGCAGTGCTGATGGCCCCTATTGCTCTTCAAAGTGCGGTTCAGATTGGAGTAAGTCCCGTTCCGTTCTTGTTTGCCGTGACGGTTGCGGCAAGCATGTGTTTCGCTTCTCCATTCTCTACACCGCCCAATGCACTGGTGATGCCGGCAGGACAATATACATTCATGGATTATATAAAAGTGGGGCTCCCGTTGCAGATTATTATGGGAGTGGTGATGGTATTTGTGTTGCCGTTGCTGTTTCCTTTTTAATAAAGTATATGACCACTTCATTATGCTGTAATATTAGGCGCGGATTACGTGGAATAACGCGGACTATGCAAATTGAATTCTTGAAATCTGCGTAATCCGCGCCTAAAAAATAGTAAGGTAGTTTTGACACGTTCCTCCTTTTTACTGTTACAGCTTTATACTTTTTTCTTTCCTGCATAGCTTATTGTCTTTCCGCCTTTCATCGGCCGGTCTCCCGTACCGGAGTTCTGACCGACCAGAACAACCTTGAACTTGCGGCTTTTCAGCATACCCGGAAAACTGCCTTCCCGCTCTTCTATTGTCAGGCGACGAGCCTTGTCGTCCCAATGGAAGCGGATGGTGGAATAAGCTCCCTTTTCGTAGTTGTAGTTGTCATTTTCGTCCTCGTAGAGGGTGAATGTGCCGTCGGCACCCGGATAGATGCGTATCTCCAGATTGTCCCAATTCTTTTCGGCGGAATACTGTACTTTGGGACCGAACGGCAGGATACTGCCGGCTTTTACATAGACGGGCAGAATCTCTTTCGATACACAGCGGTTCAAGGTCTGTCCGCCCTGCTGTTTTTCGTTACTCCAGAAGTCCCACCAGTCTGCGCCTTGAGGAAGGTAAACCGACCATTCCGTCACTTCCGGCCGGGTGACCGGTGCTACCAGTAGGGAGCGTCCGAAAAGAAATTCGCCGCCAACTTCATGTGTTTTAGAATCTGCTGCAAAATCCATTACTAAAGGACGCATGAATGTACCGTCATTGTGGGACACATCCCAGGAAGTGCTGTAAATGTAGGGCAGAAGGCGATAGCGCAGATTAATCATCTTCTCCTGGGCATCGAAACACCACTCGCCACGCTTGCCGAAGTTCCAGATTTCACGGGGCAACTCCGTACCGTGCGAACGCATCATCGGGCAGAAAGTGCCGAACTGCATCCAGCGTACATACAGTTCTTGGTATTTGGGGTTCTTGGCTCCCCCTTCTTGGTTCCAGCGTCCGGCAAAGAAGCCGCCTATGTCACTGTTCCAGTTCGGAATGCCCATTAAGGTGTAGTTCAGTGCGGCAGGAATCTGTTTCTCCAGCATGTCCCAAGTGGAGGTCACGTCACCACTCCAGGTGTTGCAGCCGTAACGTTGTTGTCCGATAAATCCGGAACGGGTTAGGATGACAACGCGTTTGTCTTTGCTCAAAGCCTTTTGATGCGAGGCTATTCCGCTGTTGTGCATCAGTGAGTAGGCGTTCTTTACACTTCGGTAAGATCCCAAGTGAGTGGGGAGGTCATAGTCCGATTCTTGTCGGTTGATATGGTCGGGCTCTGTAGAATCGAGCCACCAGCCGTCGTTGCCGATGTAACTGAAAATGCCTTTATTCAGATATTTCCAATAAATATCCCTTGCTTCGGGATTGTAGACGTCGTAGGGGCGTGCGCCACTTTGTGGAGGCCAGGTATCAAAATTGATAATCATGCCTTTGGTATCCAGCTCCTTGCGTTGCTCTGTGTGGGTGCCAAAGCCGGGCCATGCCACAATCATCAGCTTGGCATTCAGCTTGTGTATTTCGTCGGCCCACTTCTTGGGGTTGGGAAAGCGTTCAGGGTCAAAGCTGTGTGAGTTCCACGCACTGTCCGTCTTCTGATATTCGGGCCAGTAGCGCCAGTCTTGAATCATACAGTCAATGGGAATTTGTAGTTCGCGATACTTCTTCAAGACATTCAGGCTTTCTTCCTGCGTATGATAGCGCTCCTTGCTTTGGAAGAAACCGTATGCCCACAGTGGAAGCATGGGGGAGTGTCCCGTCAAGTCGCGCACCTGGGCGATGATGCCGTCGGCGTTTCCGCCATACATGAAATAATAGTCCGCACAGTGTCCCAGGCTCTGGAAAGCGAGTTCCTGCGGAGTATCCATGAATTCTGAAATGGAGTAGTTGTCCCAATATACGGCATAGCCTTTCACGGGCGACATGAAATAAGGAGAATAGGTGAACATGTTCTCGTTCTGCATGTGGTGCATGGAGTTGCGGCGGTTGAATTTGCCGTCCATCACTTGTCCTACTCCGTAGATGGGTTCGTCTTTATCCAATAGGAAAGAGCCCCTTACTTGATAGGAGGGAGTGCCGGCATCATTCTTATCGGCAAAAGAGGTGCCGTAGTCCTTGTCTTTCAGCAGCTCGTTGCCGGCGATGGTATGGAAACTGATGCCTCCGGTTGCCGGATTGACAAGAACTTTCAATATAGAAGATTTCAGCACGGTTTGTCCTGCTTCCTCCGAAAAGTCCACTTTGACCGTTTCGGGTGATTTGACCACTACCAGACTTTCTTTGTTGTAGGGTTTGCCTTCGGGAGTTTTGTAAACCCGCACAATGGAAGGCGAATAGAATTCCACACGGATGTCCATTCCTTGTGTGGTGCATTTCATTCCTTGAGGTGTGCGCTCTGTGTTCTGGGCGGCACACAAGTTTGCAAGCATGGTTGCACAAGTCAGCACGAAGCCGGCTCTTTTCATAAAATTCATTTTCATGGTTCTTTTAAAATTATGCTGCAAAAGTAGCCTTGAATCCCCTTTAGGTGGCAACAATCTTGTTGAAACGGAACAACACTCAAGTTGATTTCTGCATTTTCTCCGCATATTCCGAGGGACGGCAGCCGTACATTTCCTGGAAACATTTGCTGAGATAGCTGGAACTGCTGAAGCCGGTACGCTCTGCGATTTCCGTAATGCTGAGGCTGCCTTCCAGGATGAGTTGTGCCGCACGTTGCAAGCGGATGTTGCGGATGAAGAGGCTGGGGGACTGGTCGAGCATGGCTACCAGTTTCCGGTAAAGTCCGGTGCGTTCCATACACAAGTCGCGGCTTAGCTGCTCTACGGAGTAGCCGGGTACATGCAGGTTCTTTTCCACCAGTTCGATAGCTTTTGTCAGGAAAACAGATTCGGATGCGTCTTGCTTGTTTTCTGTTTGGTGAGGTTCGGTATGGCTATGTACACAAGTTATGTTTTTTCCTTCCGGTGATTTCTTTTGTTCCGCTTCATAACGGTTGCACTGCTCTATCAAGTTGCGGATGCGGAGCAAAAGGATTTCTTCTTTGTGTTTCCGTTCCATCTCCTTCCGGGTGCGGTGTATGTAGAGGCGGATGCTTGCCGCAATGATGGCGATTGACAAGACTATATAGATGACGTATGCAACGCCGGTTTTCCACCAGGGAGCATGGACTGTTAGGCTTATCCGGGCCGTTTGCTCTTCATTCCAATGCTTTCCATCGTTAGAGGCCATTACCTTGAAGGTGTAGCTTCCCGGTGGCAAGTTGGTATAGGGAGCTTGGAGAATGCCGTTGCTCTGCTTCATGTTGCCGGCGGTTACCCATTGTGCGTCGATACCTTCCAGCTGATAGCGGTAATGGGTGTGCTCGCGGTTGAAGTAATTCAATGCGGAGAACTCTAGAGTAAGGAAGTTCTGGCTGTGGCTCAATGATATTTCTTTCACATAAGGAGAGGCTTCGGGTAGTATAGTCCGGTTTTCATAGCTTCTGCCCGGGAGGATGCATTCTCCATGCACATGGATTGCCGTGAAAACCGGTGGATAGGGCAGACTGGAAGATGGGGGCTCCGGATTGGGGGAAAAGATGTTGCATCCGTCGGCGTCTCCGAAATAGAGCGTTCCGTCATGTGACACGAATGCCGCTTCCGAACCGTATTCCCCTTGTAGCTCTTTGGGCAGGGTGGATGCTTCTACCGGTATGAGTATCCGGTTGCCGTCTTCCTGCAGGTCGAGCTTATAGATAGCTGTCCGGTCCTTTATGAATATGTTGCCGTCCCGGTCTTCCGTAAAGTTTGCTACGGCTGTATTTCTTTCAAGTGATAGGGGGAAATCCTTCTTGTCTATGTGGATGTGCTTATATAAGGCCGGATGGTAGTACAGCAATCCTCTGTTGAATGTTCCGAGCCATAAAGCTCCTTGCCGGTCCTGGAAAATCGTACTGATTTCTGTAGCAAGGACGTTGCCCTTTCGGGTCCTCAAGGTGGGCATGTAGTGGCGTGTCCTCTTTTCGGGGTCAATAATCCAAAAGCCACGGATGCAGCTGATGTATGCTTTCTCATCTGCGGAGATCATCAGTGTATTGAGGGTATACTCTGTTTCCATCAGCTTCTCCCATGCTCGCTTATGGAGGTCGAAATGGAAAAATCCTCCTTTAGAGCCGTTGCGCAGTTGATAGAACCCGTTTTTTCCTCTGAGTATGAGGGAGGTGTTTTGGAACTTCTCTTGTTCCGTCCGGGGATATGCGGCAATGTCATACTGTTGTTTTCCGTTTTTTACATCATAGCACACGATTTCTCCCGTGTCATGGAACAGATACAGAGATTCTTCGTCTGCAGTCAGGTCTTGTATTGTTCCTCGGCCTTCAGACAGTTTCAATCGGAAGGAAAGTTCCGGCTGTAACAGCTCGCCATGGCTGATTACCCAGACGAGCCCCCGTTCGTCCGCAAACAAATCCTCTATGGGATGCTGCATACCTTTCTGTTGAAAGACGGAGTCCAGGTTGGCAATGTATCGCTCGTTATGGAGATTGATGCACATCAGCCGTTGGTAATCCTTTATCCACAAGAGGGAATCACCGCTCAGATAGACATGGTAGAAGCCCTTGTATTGTTTCAGCGGATATATATATTCGGGGGTAGGCTGCAGAGAGGTGAAGTTGGCTCCATCATACAGATTGACGTTCTGGGTGGTGGTAAATACCATTCTTCCGTCCGGAAGTTGGAGGATATAGCGTATCTGGTTATCACTCAGACCGTGCGAGGTGTCAATGGAAGTGAATAGAAAGTCATTGGCAGAGATGGGAAATGCCATGCTGAGACATAATACCAACACTACCATGAACTTTATATCTGTTGGATGGATTTTTCCCATCTTTATTTTCCCCCTTTCCAGATACTGATAATTTTTTTGCCTATTGCCAAAATATTCAGCAGTGATACAGCAAAAAATAATAGGCAACCGGTCAATATGCATGGAAGCAGTGAACCGCTCTCCAGTTGCGGGAAGAGGTTTTGGACTACTTCTATATAGTAACTGCGTACCCATGCCACGCAGCCGATGGCGAGGAGCAGTACCAGTACATTCAGCCCTACTGTCAGTATATAATAAGGCGTGGCTACCCGCGTCGGGCTATATCCTATCAGCAGCAGGTTTTCCAGTTTTACCGTATTCTTTTGGAGAAGCAGGAAGATACTCAGCATCAGGATGTAGAATGACAGAATGCTGATGAACAGTCCTACTCCCATGACAATAGCTGTAATGAGGCGCAGGAAATAAGTTGTCTTTCCGGCATCCAGATTGTTGCCTTCGGTTTCGTAATTCTTTTGCTGGAAATAGTCGGTGATGGCTGTGTCGGTAGGATTCTTCACTTCCACAATAAGTCGGGACGGTTCAGCTTCTTTTTCCGGTGCAAAATTCTTGTTGGCCCAGTCCATGAAGGATTGGGGGACGAGAATGGTATTCAGCCGGTTGGAGAATCCTACAATGTTGCCTTTATATTGTTCCACACGTCCGTTGCCCCGCATCATGATATCCATCTGTACCAGACTCATCAAACCTTCGGAGAGTTTCGGCAGACTCCGGCTTTGTGCAAAGCCAAAGTTATAGAGGTTCAGATAATTGCGCGGAACGATGATGGGAATTATCCGGGTATCTTCATCAAAATGCCATTTGTCCAGACTGACATCCACATATTCGTCGGGTACAGACTCGAAAAACATCTCTGTCGACAAGCGGATACCGGCTTCCTGCATACCGAGTCCGGCAGAGACTTTGAACAAGGAAGGAGTGAACGCGCCTACCCCTTTGGTGAAAGGTTGGGCTTTCAGGTCTTTTATCTCATCTTTGGAGAAGGTATTGCTTTTCCCGGCAAAGCTGCCCAAAGTACTGATTTTCTTGGTAGCAATGATATAATCCTTCTTCATGAAACTGTCCCCTTCCGTAAAAACGGGAAGGACATCACGATAGAATTGTACGCTCAGCAATACAATCATCATGCCGAAGAGATTGGCGAGGAAAAAGCCTGCCAACTGTCCGACACTGATGTGCTGGCGGAGAAGTTTCCAAACAAGTCGGTTCATATTAGCCACATTTATAATTGATAAATTTCATCATAATCCAATTCCAGATGTTTGCCGATGGAAGTCACTATGATTCCCGCTCCTTGGCGGCTGGCTTCTTCTGTCAGCAGCCTGCCCATGATTGTTCCGTTCTCGTCATCCAGATGGCTGATGGGTTCGTCCAGGAAGATGAAGTCGAAAGGCTGGCAGAGGCTGCGGATAAAGGCGACTCTTTGTTGCTGGCCGAAAGATAGCTTCCCGGCTTTTTCGTTTACCTTGTCGGCAATGCCGATTGCCTCGAATAGGGTAAGGACTTCTTTCCTTTTTTTGAAGTTGGTAAGCCGGTTCTTCAGTTGTATGTTCTCGATGGCGGTAAGTTCGGGAAAGATACGCAACTCCTGAAAAAGAATGCTGAGGGAGTGTTTGCGTATATCTGTCCAGTCATTGACGGAGAGTGAACGGATATTGAGCTCATCAAAGTTGATGATTCCCTGATAATCGTTGCGGTAACCGTAAACATAGCTGCAAAGCGATGATTTTCCGGTGCCCGAAGCGGCTTCTATGAGATAACGTTTCCCTTTGTGGAACGTAATGTCCCGATGCCATACGTCTGAGGTAATGGCATCACGGTCGGCAAACACTTGAGGTAGTGTTTGCCGTAGGTGAATCCTATTCATGAGTGGTATTAATCCTTAATCTCTAATCCTTAATCCTTAAATTACATTCCTGCAAACTGCTTGATAAAGTCCACAATCTGTTTCAGTGCATTAACATTCTTGTTCTTCAGCTGCAGGGTGACGGTTGCCTTGTCCTCGTTGCCGACAGCTTCCAGATACGAGATATTGCCGAGCAGCGAGTAATAGGTGCTATACTCTTGTCCGCCAAATCCAGCTAGCATTTTTACAACGGGCAGGTCAAGTACGGCTTCCGCATTGATGACAAAGGCTGTGCGCTTGCCTTTCAGACTGGAAGCGAAGTCCGTCTCTTTGGCAGACGGGTCAGCGGTCTTGCATGCATTCTTATACAGCAGTTCGTCATTGGTGGCGTACATCTGTTTGTCTCGTATGCCGAAGAATATGTTGATAGCGCGTGATTTATAGACATATTCATTCTCATTCAATTTCACGATGTCTTCGCCGCGTTTCAGTCCCAGTTCGGACTTTTTCTCATAAAGGGCTTTCAAGGGAGCGTCGTTCTTTACGCTGGCATAGGCCAGGAAAGAAGGATTGCTGTTCATGGTTACATTGATAAGTCCTACGGTCAGGTCATTTTGGAAAGCACTGAACAAGTCCTTCACTTCGGCAGCTTTGGTAATGGAGAAATCGTTGCGGAACTGCTCATTCTCTTGCAGCACATTGTAGAACTCTTCTCCATTGATACCTATGCTGAACAGCGCCAGCGTAGATTTGGGGAAATATTTCAGGAATGTGTTTTCGATGGGGCAAGTGCTTTTGGCCTGCTTTTCGAAGAGGGCTTTCAGTTCTGCATTCTCTGTATAGTTATCTATCTTCAGCTCAATTTTTCCTTTTTCGAAAGAGAGGCTTCCCAGCATCTTCAAGTCTTTCAAATCAATACTCTTGGATATTCCGTAATTCAGCGGATTGGCATAGGCACTCAGCAGACTGGAGGGAGTAATGAGCATGTT
>OHRT01000703.1_pt1 | contig 10782 bp, 7 predicted proteins | sample 1578521 | NCBI WGS metagenome assembly OHRT01 (sample SAMEA3879537, study PRJEB24766) | human gut metagenome | biome: human-associated habitat; feature: feces | place: USA | collected 1985/1987
ATAAGCAAACCGCCTGCAAGCAGCACACCGTTCGTGTTCGGGTCTACAAGCACGCCGAGTGCGCACACCGTGGGAATCTGCTCGCTCACGGCGTAATAATTCGTGATGTCCTCGGCGATCTCGCCGCCCATCAGGTCCACGGTGCCCACATAGGGCTCCTTCATGTGCAGGTCCTTGATGACGGTGATGGTGCCCTCGCCGCCCACGGCGCCGCCTACGTCCAGCTTGCCGTCGTCCCGCAGGGGCAGGTCCACCTGGGGATTGGCCACATAGCCCCGGACGTTGCCCTCGGCGTCGGACACCGCCAGCACCGTACCCAGAGGGCCGCCGCCCTTGATCTGCAGGGTCAGGCTGGCCCCCTGGCCCTTCAGGGCGTTGCCCATCATGGACGCGCCGGCCAGAGCCCGGCCCAGGGCCGCCGTGGCCACCGGGCTGGCGTGATGGATCTGCCGGGCCCGCTCGGTAAGCTCCCGGCTGCAGATAGCCGCAGCCTGCACCAGGCCGTCGGTGGAAATCGCTCTTACAATATAATCGCTCATGCTTACAAAACCTCTTTTATTTGCGAATGCAGGTGAAATACACCCGATCCTCACCGGGCACGGGGCGGCGCAGCTTCCCGTCGCCCCAGGTGCGCACGTCGGCAAAGCCCGCCTCCTCCAGCCACCGGGTCAGCTGCTCCACGGAGTAGCCCCGCTGGCGGTGCAGCTCGAAGCTGCGGTCCCAGGACCCGTCCTCCGCCAGGGTGAACAAGTCCATATAATAGGTACACAGCCCCCGGCGATACTCGGTGCGCCACACGCAGTAGGTGTCCTCCGTCTCGTCCAGGAACACCTGTCCGTCCAAGGCGGCCAGCCGCTCCGGCAGCCGCACGTCGAAGGCCAGCAGGCCCCCGGGGCTGATGAACAGGTGCAGCCGCTGAAAGGTCCGCTGCACATCCCGGGGATTTGTCAGATAGTTCAGGCTGTCCAGGCAGCAGATGGCGGCGTCCACGGTGCCGTACAGGTCCAGCCGGGGCATGGACTGGTGCAGGAACAGGGGCGGTACCTCCGCCGGGGCGCTTTTCTCCCGGGCGGCGGCCAGCATCTCCTGGGACCCGTCCACAGCGATGAGCTCATAGCCCCGCCCGGCCAGCAGCCAGGTCATGGACCCGGTGCCGCAGGCCAGGTCCAGCACCGTGTGCACCGGGATGCGGCTGCGGCGGAACAGCTTTTCCAGAAAGTCTGCCCGCTTTTCATATCCCACGTCCCAGGTCAGCTCGTCATAGGCCCCGGCCAGCTGCTGGTAGCTGCTCATTTGTCCTCCTGCTCCTTCATGCGCTCCAGCACGTTCTCATATCCCCCCGCGCCGTTGAGCAGGGACCGGTTCACCCGGCTGATGGTGGCGCTGGAGGCGCCGGTTTTCTCCAGAATATCGCTGTAGAGCATCCCGTCGTTGAGCAGGGTGGCCACCTCGTACCGCTGCTCCATGGACCGCAGCTCGGAAATGGTACACAGGTCCTGGAAGAAGCTATAGCACTCCTCCTCATTTTTCAGCGTCAGGATCGCCCGGTACAGCAGGTCGCTTTTTTCCTTCTGGGCAATCTTGGATTTCGCCGCTCTTACCATAATTGTTTTTCCTCCGTTTCCAAAAAACGTAGTATTTGTTTTCCTCGGGTAGTCATTTTACCATTTTAACCTATAAAAGTAAACCGTTTATGCAAAATTTTTTTGCAAATTTTACGGTTTGTTCACACTCTCCCCTGCCGCCGTCCGGCAACGCTCCCGGGAGCGTTACCGGACACTTTGCGTTTTAGCGTCCTAAATCCTACCAACCTACCATGCTGACGGTAATGGTTTTTGCGTGCTATTTCGTCCCGTCTTAAAAATTTCAACATATTGTCGACCCTTTTCGCGATAAATTCCGGTAAAATCGTCCGTTTTCGATTTTCCACACGGGAATCTTTACGCCATCGGGGGAAATCTTTATGAACTATTTATGAATGCAGACTATTCGTTGTCACCATTTTCACGAAATTTGTGCTATACTTACTGCGTAAACCAGAGCTGTCCGGGAGCTCTGAAAATCACAAAACGACTATAAAGGAGTGTGTGTTTGTGGCAACATTTATCATCGGTCTTGTGATCCTGTTCGGCGGCGCTGCGCTGTACGGACGCTTCTGCGAGAAAGTTTTCGGGCCTGACGACCGTCAGACCCCGGCCTACGCCAAACAGGACGGCGTGGACTATATCCCCATGAAGGGCTGGAGAAACAGCCTGATCAACCTGCTGAACATCGCCGGTACCGGCCCCATCCTGGGGCCCATCCAGGGCATTCTGTTCGGGCCCATCGCATTTATCACCATCCCCATCGGCAACGTCATCGGCGGCGCCATGCACGACTATTTCTCCGGCATGATCTGCCTGCGTGACGGCGGCACCCAGATGCCCCAGATGATCAAGCGCTATTCCAATAAGGGCATTTTCAACGTATACAACGTGTTCTGCTGTCTGCTTCTGCTGCTGGTGGGCGCTGTGTTCGTTTACACCCCCGGCGACATTGCCGCCACCTCCGTTTTCGGCTTCGACGGCAAGCCTACCTCCGTCTCCACCTGGATCATTTACGGCGTGATCTTCCTGTATTACCTGGTCGCTACCGTGTTCCCCATCGACGCCATCATCGGCCGCATTTATCCCATCTTCGGCGCCATCCTGCTGTTCTCCGCCGTGGGTGTGTTCATCGGCATCTTCGTCAAGGGCTATCCCCTGCTGAACGTGTGGGACGACTGGTCCTCTCCCATCCTGCAGCTCACCGGGGCTGACGGCGCGGTTAAGAGCTTCACCTATGCAGACTACTTCAAGGGCGGCCACTTCCTGCCGATCTTCTTCGTTACCGTGGCCTGCGGCATTCTGTCCGGCTTCCACTCCACCCAGACGGCTATCATCTCCCGCACGGTGAAGAACGAGCGTCAGGGCCGCATGACCTTCTACAACATGATGATCCTGGAAGGCTTCATCGCTATGGTGTGGGCCGCTGGCGCTATGGGCGTGTACAATCTGGCTCTGCAGGAGCCCAACGCCTCCCTGGCCACCGGCACCATCGGCGTGGTGTGCAAGGATATCCTGGGCCCCGTGGGCGGCATCATCGCCCTGGTCGGCGTTATTGTTCTGCCCATCACCTCCGGCGATACCGCTCTGCGTGCTCTGCGCCTGTCCCTGGCGGAGACGTTCCACCTGGACCAGTCCACCAACGGCAAGCGTATGCGTCTGGCCATCCCTGTGTTTGTCCTGGCTGCCGGCATCATCGTGTTCGCCAAGTTCAACAAGGACGGCTTCAACATTCTGTGGCGTTACTTCGCATGGTCCAACCAGACCCTGTCTCTGTTCGCCTTCCTGTGCATCACGGTGTGGATGTTTGAAAACGGCAAGGGTAAGTTCGCGTGGATGCCGCTGATTCCCGGCGCGTTCTACGCCTTCATCTGCTCCACCTACATCGCCAATGCGCACATCGGCTTCAACATCCCCTGGACCGCCTCCTACATCATCGGCGTGGTGTTCGCCATCGCCTATGTGGTGGCTCTGTGCCTGTATGGCAGAAAGCGCGGCGCGGCTGTGAAGCTGAAAATGAACAAGTAACTCTTTTTCTCCTGACAGCATATAGGCGTAAATCCCCCGGCACCTGCCGGGGGATTTGCGCTTTTTGTCCGGTGTTTTTTTAACGGTTTTTCGACGGGATTCTCATTTCAGGGATTGAGTCGGGCGGTTCGATATGTTATACTGGACTTACTTTTTCAGGAGGCAAGCCATATGACACTCAACGAATTGAAAATCGGCCAGTCCGGGGTCATCACCGCCGTAGGCGGCGACGGCCCCCTGCGCTGTCGTTTGCTGGATATGGGGCTGATCCCCCGCACCGCCGTGAAGCTGATGAAGGTGGCCCCCATGGGGGACCCCATCGAGATCCGGGTCCGGGGCTATGAGCTGACCCTGCGGGTGGAGGACGCCATGAAGATCCAGGTAAAGGAGGCGGCGGTATGATTTTCGCCCTGGTCGGCAATCAGAATTGCGGCAAAACCACGCTTTTCAACGCCCTCACCGGCTCCAACCAGCACGTGGGCAACTTCCCCGGCGTCACCGTGGACCAGAAAACCGGCGAGATACGGGGCGAAAAGGGCTGCTCCGTGGTGGACCTGCCGGGCATCTACTCCCTGCGGCCCTATACCCAGGAGGAGATCGTCTCCCGGGACTACATCCTCAACCAGAAACCCGACGGCATCATCAACATCGTGGACGCCACCAACATCGAGCGCAACCTGTACCTGACGCTGCAATTGCTGGAGCTGCGGGTGCCCATGGTGCTGGCCCTGAACATGATGGACGAGGTCCGGGCCAACGGCGGTGCCGTGGACGTGCAGCGGATGAGCCGGGAGCTGGGCATCCCGGTGGTTCCCATTTCCGCCGCCAAGGGCGAGGGCGTGTCGGAGCTGGTGGATCAGGCCCTGGCCGCGGCCCGGGGCCGGGTACTGCCCAAGGTCACGGACTTCTGCGCCGACGATTCCGCCGTCCACCGCTGCATCCACGCGGTGGTGCACCTGATCGCCGACCACGCCGACCGCATCGGCGTTCCGGCCCGGTTCTGCGCCGCCAAGCTCATCGAGGGCGGCGACGACCTGGCGGACCGTCTGGCCCTGGACCAGAACGAGCGGGAGCTGCTGGAGCACTGCATCGTCCAGATGGAGACGGAGACCGGCCTGGACCGCAATGCCGCCCTGGCGGATATGCGGTACAGCTTCATCGAAAACGTGGTGTCCGCCTCGGTGGTCAAGTGCCGCGAAAGCCGGGAGCACGCCCGGTCCGTAAAAATGGACCGCCTGCTGACGGGCCGCTATACGGCGGTGCCGGTGTTCCTGGGCATCATGCTGCTGACCTTCTGGCTGACCTTCGACGTCATCGGCCAGCGGCTGTCGGACTGGCTGGCGGTGGGGGTGGACGCCCTGACCGCCCTGGTGGACCGGGGCCTCACGGCCTACGGCATCAACCCGGTGGTCAAGAGCCTGATCGTGGACGGCATTTTCGCCGGCGTAGGCAGCGTGCTGGTGTTCCTGCCCATCATTGTGACGCTGTTCTTCTTCCTGTCCATCCTGGAGGACACCGGCTACATGGCCCGGGTGGCCTTCGTCATGGACAAGCCCCTGCGGAAGATCGGCCTCTCCGGCCGCAGCATCGTCCCCATGCTCATCGGCTTCGGCTGCTCCGTCCCCGCCATCATGGCCACCCGCACGGTGTCCTCGGACCGGGACCGGAAAATGACCATCCTGCTGACGCCGTATATGAGCTGTTCGGCGAAAATCTCCATCTACGCCTTCTTCACGGCGGCCTTCTTCCCCCGTTACCGTGCCCTGGTGATGATCGGCCTGTATGTGCTGGGCATCCTCATCGGCATTGCGGCGGCGCTGATCATGAACAAGACCGCCTTCCGGGGAAAGCCCGTGCCCTTCGTCATGGAGCTGCCCAACTACCGGCTGCCCAGCGTCAAAAGCGTGGCCCTGCTGCTGTGGGAAAAGGCCAAGGACTTCCTGCAGCGGGCCTTCACGGTGATCTTCCTGGCCACCATAGTCATCTGGTTCCTCCAGAGCTTCGACACCCGGCTCAACGTGGTGTCCGACAGCGCCGACAGCCTGCTGGCCCTGATCGGCCAGGTGCTGGCCCCCCTCTTCGCTCCCCTGGGCTTCGGCGACTGGCGCTGCGCCACCTCGCTGATCTCCGGCTTCATCGCCAAGGAATCCGTGGTCAGCACCCTGGAGGTGCTGCTGGGCGGCAGCGCTATCTCCGGCCTGTTCACCACCCGGTCCGCCCTGAGCTTCCTGGTGTTCACCCTGCTGTATACCCCCTGCGTGGCGGCGGTGGCCACCATCCGCCGGGAGCTGGACTCCTCCCTGAAAACCCTGGGCGTGGTGGCCATGCAGTGCGGCGTGGCCTGGCTGGCCTCCTTGGCCATGTACGCCATCGCGGGGCTATTCTAAGATTGTTCCAAAAGGTCAAAGACCTTTTGGAACAATAGGCTTACAGTCTGCTGCGCGCATAATTTGTTCGCTGAAAGCGAACAAATTCCACACTTGCAGACTGAGAAGTGTTTTTTGCGACGTACACGCCGCCGTAAAAAACGGATCAATCCTGCTTTGCCGCCTGCGGGCGGCAAACTCTGCGAGGCTTTTGTCCCAAAAGGGCATTGCCCTTTTGGGACAGCAAAAAAAATCCCCGGCTGCCAGGCAGCCGGGGATTTTTGCTATGCGGTTTTATGCGCCGAAGGGGTTCAGCACTTCTCGTAGCCCGGGATAAAGTCATCTGCGCCCATGCCGCCGCCGATGCACAGAGTGGCCAGGCCGCGCTTGGCCTCGGGACGCTTCTGCATCTCGTGCAGCAGGGTGACGATGATACGAGCGCCGGAAGCGCCCACGGGGTGGCCCAGAGCGATGGCGCCGCCGTTGACGTTGACCTTGCTCATGTCGAAGTGCAGCTCGCGGGCCACGGCGATGGACTGGGCGGCAAAGGCCTCGTTGGCCTCCACCAGGTCGATGTCGTCGATGGTCAGACCGGCCTTCTTCAGAGCCTGACGGGAAGCGGGCACGGGGCCCACGCCCATGATCTTGGGATCCACGCCGCCCTGGCCCCAGCCGATGAGCTTGGCCATGGGCTTCAGACCGTACTTCTCCACGGCCTCGCCGGAAGCCAGCACGATGGCGGCAGCGCCGTCATTGATGCCGGAGGCGTTGGCAGCGGTGACCCGGGGCTGACCCTTGTCGGCGGCTTCCTGGATACCGGTGGGCTCAAAGGTGTTCACCACCTGGGGATTGGGGGACTCGGGGCTGACGGGGAACGCGCCGCGCAGCTTGGCAATGCCTTCCTTGGTGACGCCGGCCTTGGGATACTCATCCTTGGCGAAGGGGACCATTTCCTTCTTGACCTTGATCATCACGGGGACGATCTCGTCGTCGAAGCGGCCGGCCTTCTGGGCGGCCTCGGTCTTCTGCTGGGAAGCGGCGGCGAAGGCGTCCTGCTCCTCGCGGGTGATGCCCCAGATGTCGTTGATGTTCTCGGCGGTGGTGCCCATGTGATAGTTGTTATAAGCGTCCCACAGACCGTCCTTGATCATGGTGTCCACCAGCTTCTTGTCGCCCATGCGAGCGCCCCAGCGGGCGTCCAGGGAGGCGAAGGGAGCGGCGCTCATGTTCTCGGTGCCGCCGCAGACCACCACGTCGGAATCACCGGCCAGGATGGAGCGGGCGCCCTCGATGACGGACTTCATGCCGGAGCCGCAGACCATGCCCACGGTGTAAGCGGGAACGGAGTAGGGGATACCGGCCTTGATGGCCACCTGGCGGGCAACGTTCTGGCCCTGGGCGGCGGTCAGGATGCAGCCGAACATGACCTCATCCACGTTTTCGGGGGCGATATTGGCACGCTTGAGGGCCTCCTTCACCACCACGGCGCCCATCTCGGCGGCGGGGGTGTTCTTCAGGGAACCGCCGAAGGAGCCGATAGCGGTACGGCAGCAATTGACGACATACAAATCTTTCATAGTGGTAATTTCCTCCTACATTTTGTTTTAGGGTTCTACTCTGTACCTATATCGTAGTCATTTTCGACCGAATAGTCAACCCCAGATTGCTCCGAATCGCAAAAATCGTGGAACTGAACAGGATTTGACCGGATTTCTTTGGTAGTTTGACTAAAAATTAACAAGCTGGTTAATTTTATGACAAGGCTGCCCGGGCCTCCTGGAGCTTGGTATAGAAGTCGCCCACGTTGAGCTTGTTATACAGGCGGGTGTTGTAGTCCACCTGGGCGTTTGCCACGGCGTCCTTGATCCGGGCCTCGAACAGGGCGTTCACCACGGCGGACTGGTTCAGCTCCCGGCCCACCGCCACATACAGGGCGTTATCGGTCTCGATGACGCCGCTGACCTGGCCCGGCTCCAGGGCCGCCACGGCGGCGGCCAGGGTCTCGCCCATGTCCCCGGCGGAGGCGGTGACTCCCTCCTCCGTCACGTTCTCCATGCCCAGCTGGGCCGCCAGGTCCAGATAGGTGGCGGCAACGTCCTGGGAATCCCGCAGCTGCTGGGCGAAGTTCTCCGCCGCCAGGCGGGTGTTGTCGTCGTCCTTGCCGTCCAGGGGCCAGTACAGCAGCAGACAGGTGGCGTAGCCGCTGTCCTTGGCCAGGGCGTCGATGTCCTCCTGGGCGGGATACAGGGCGCTTCCTTCGGTGCAGAAGGCCTGGCGCACCCCGGCGTACAGATAGTACCCCTGGTTGATGCTGTCGAACATGGTCTCCGACACGCCCATGCCCTGGATCTGCTTGAGATAGGCCTCCTGGCTGCCGTAGTAGTTGATATACTGCTGGCGCTGCTTTTCCAGGGCCTCCCGGTCGGAGTCGGTCAGGGTCACGTTCCCCCGCCTGGCCCACTGGCGGATCACGGCGTACAGCTTCACCGTCTCCAAGGCGTCCTGCTTGGCATAGGCCCCGTAGGTCATGCCGTCGGACAGCTCCGCGTCAAAGTCCAGGTCCGACACGTTGGCCGACAGATACTCGCAGTCGTAGGCCACCCAGTACAGATACTCCTCGGCGTCGATGGTCTCGCCGTTGACGGTCAGCAGCTCCGCGTCCGGCCGGATGCCGGAGGCCTGGTAAAACAGGCCGTCGCTGCGGTGGCCATTGGTAAGGATCCCGCTGGCGGAGATCACCGCCACCAGCGCCACGGACAGGACCACCGAGGCGGCCAGACGGATCAGGGATTTTTTCATGTTGCTCCTCCTTCATGGGCTTTGCCCAGTTCTTCTTTTTTCAGCCGCAGCTCCTCCGTCAGCTTCCCGGCGGCGGCCAGGGCGTCCTCCCCCGGGGAGAGGTGCAGCTGCAGCCGGGGCGGCTCCCCGGCGGACAGCCGCAGGCGGCTGCGATAGCCCGGCATGGTGCACACGGCCATGAGGCTGGGCACATCCACCCGGCTGTCAAAGGTGAAGGCCACCACACCGGCCTTCTGGGTGATATCGGTGATGAACACCTCCGCCGCCGCGGCCCGCAGCAGGGCCACGTCCAGCAGGGCCATCACCGCCTTGGGCGGGTCGCCGTAACGGTCCGTCAGCTCGTCCACCAGGTCCGAGGCCTCCTCCGTGGTGCGGATGGCCGCCATCCGGCGGTACAGGTCCATCCGCTGCCGGGGAGAGGACACATATTTTTCCGGAATGTGGGCCGAGGTGGCCAGGTCCGCCGAGCAGTCGGGGCGGATATCCCGGCCCCGGCCCTGCTGCTCCAGCACCGCGTCGTTCAGCAGCTTCAGATACATATCATAGCCCACGCTCATGAGATAGCCGGACTGCTCCGGCCCCAGCAGGTTGCCCGCCCCCCGGATCTCCAGGTCCCGCATGGCGATGCGGAAGCCGGAGCCGAAGGTGACGTACTCCCGGATGGCGGACAGCCGCTTGGAGGCCACCTCCGTCAGCACCTTCCCGGGGCGGTAGGTCAGGTACGCATAGGCCCGGCGGGCGCTGCGGCCGATGCGGCCCCGGATCTGGTGCAGCTGGGACAGGCCCAGCCGGTCCGCGTCCTCGATGATCAGGGTGTTCACGTTGGGGATGTCGATGCCGGTTTCGATGATGGTGGTGCACACCAGCACCTGGATTTCGCCGTCGGCCATCTGCTGCATCACGGAGCTGAGCTCCCGCTCGGCCATTTTCCCGTGGGCAATGCCGATGGCCACGTCCTCCCCCAGCCACTGGCGCAGCCGCCCGGCGGTGGACTCGATGTTCTCCACCCGGTTGTGCAGGTAGTACACCTGCCCGCCCCGGCTCAGCTCCCGGCGGATGGCCTCGGCAATGACGGGCCACTCATGCTCCACCACATAGGTCTGCACCGGCTGGCGGTCGTGGGGCGGCTCCTCAATGGTGCTCATGTCCCGGATGCCGGACAGGGCCATGTTCAGGGTTCGGGGGATGGGGGTGGCGGACAGGGTCAGGGTGTCCACCTGTTTGGCCCGCTCCCGGAGCTTTTCCTTGTGGGTCACGCCGAAGCGCTGCTCCTCGTCGATGACCAGCAGGCCCAGGTCGTGAAATTGCAGGTCCTTTCCCAGGAGTTTATGGGTACCGATCAGCAGGTCCACCTTTCCCGCCTGGGTCCGAGCCAGGATGTCCCGCACCTGGGCCGGGGTCCGGAACCGGGATAGCACCTCGATGTTCACTGGGAAGGAGCGGAAGCGGTTCACCGCCGTGGCATAGTGCTGCTGGGCCAGAACGGTGGTGGGCACCAGAATGGCGGCCTGTTTGCCGTCCATGATGCACTTCATCACCGCCCGCAGGGCCACCTCGGTTTTGCCGTAGCCCACGTCGCCGCACAGCAGCCGGTCCATGGGCCGGGGCTGCTCCATGTCGGCCTTGATGTCCCGGATGGCCTGGAGCTGGTCGTCGGTTTCCGTATAGGGGAAGGCGTCCTCGAACTCCTGCTGCCAGGGGCTGTCCGGGGAAAAGGCGTGGCCCGCCAGCCGCTGCCGCTGGGCATACAGCCGGATCAGCCCCTCCGCCAGGTCCTTGGCGGCGGCCTTGGCCTTCCGGGTGGTCTTGGCCCACTCGGTGCCCCCCAGCTTGTTGAGCTTGGTGCGCTCGTTGTCCTCGCCGGGGCCGATATACTTGCTGACCAGGTCCAGGGACGTAGCCGGGACGTACAGCACGTCCTGCCCGGCGTAGGCGATCTTGATATAATCCTTGTCCGCGCCGTCCACGCGGATGCGCTCTTCGAACGTGATGAGGTACGGGCTGGT
>OHRT01000706.1_pt1 | contig 10741 bp, 8 predicted proteins | sample 1578521 | NCBI WGS metagenome assembly OHRT01 (sample SAMEA3879537, study PRJEB24766) | human gut metagenome | biome: human-associated habitat; feature: feces | place: USA | collected 1985/1987
CCCGCGACTATTTTCAGAATATACTGAAGAACCACGTAGACGGTCGCAGTATCGGTATGGCTTACTTTCGCAACCGCGGTTTCCGGGATGATATCATCGAGAAATTCCAGTTGGGATATTGTACCGAGAGCCACGATGCACTTGCCAAGGAAGCGCTACAAAAAGGATATAAGAAAGAATATCTGGTAAAAACCGGACTCTGCTACGAAACCGACGACCACCGTTTGCGGGACCGTTTCTGGGGACGTGTCATTTTCCCTGTCCACACTCTCTCCGGCAAAGTAGTTGCCTTCGGTGGACGTGTGCTTGCCAGTGCCACAAAAGGCGTAAAAGTTAAGTACGTCAACTCTCCCGAATCGGAAATCTATCATAAAAGTAACGAATTATACGGCATTTATTTTGCCAAACAGGCGATTGTGAAACAAGACCGTTGTTTTCTTGTGGAAGGATATACGGATGTCATTTCCATGCATCAGTCCGGCATAGAGAATGTGGTCGCTTCTTCAGGAACTGCTCTTACACCGGGACAAATCCGCATGATTCACCGTTTCACCAACAACATGACCGTACTTTACGACGGTGACGCAGCAGGTATCAAGGCTTCTATCCGCGGCATTGATATGCTCCTTGAAGAAGGAATGAACATCAAAGTCTGCCTTCTTCCCGACGGTGACGACCCGGACTCTTTTGCCCGCAAACATAACTCCACGGAGTTTCAAGCCTTCATTGCAGAACATGAAACGGACTTTATCCGTTTTAAAACCAACTTATTACTGGAAGATGCAGGAAAAGACCCGATCAAACGTGCAGAGCTTATCGGTAATCTGGTGCAAAGCATCTCCGTCATACCGGAAGCGATTGTACGCGACGTCTATATCAAAGAATGTGCGCAGCTGCTGCACATAGAAGATAAATTACTGGTATCGGAAGTAGCCAAAAGACGGGAAACGCAAGCGGAGAAACGAGCTGAACAAACAGAACGTGACCGCCGTATCGCTGAAAGAACGGCTAACATGACACAAGGCGGTGCAACTGCATCTCCCTCTTCCGACAACGGCATACCTATGCCTCCTGAAGATGTCATGCTAGCTCCCGAAGTAGATGGCGACGGTAACTATCTGAACGTTCCACCTGCCCTGCAAGAAGACAATTACGCTTCTTTCATCCCACAGGAAGGTAAAGAGGGACAGGAGTTCTATAAATTTGAACGGTTGATTTTACAGGCCGTGGTCCGTTACGGAGAAAAGATTATGTGTAACCTAACAGATGAGGAAGGGAATGAAGTTCCGGTAACCGTAATTGAATATGTTATCAACGATTTAAAGGAAGACGATCTGGCTTTCCACAACCCGTTGCACCGGCAAATCCTGTCGGAGGCTGCCGCACATATACATAATGTCGGATTCGTAGCGGAACGATATTTTCTGGCACATCCCGATCCTGTCATCAGCAAATTGAGCGTAGACCTGATTAATGTCCGCTATCAACTTAGCAAATACCACTCCAAGTCCCAGAAGATTGTGACAGATGAAGAACGGCTCTACGAACTGGTTCCGATGTTGATGATTAATTTCAAATATGCTATTGTCACGGAAGAATTAAAACACATGCTTTATGCCTTGCAGGATCCGGCTCTTGCACATGACGAAGAAAAATGTAATGCGTTAATGATACGTTATAATGACTTGAGAGGGATACAAAGTATTATGGCAAAACGTTTGGGAGACAGAGTCGTATTGCGATAAATTATTTTCGTCGCCATATGTGCGGTAGCCTCCGACAGGAAGCATCTCCTTTATCAAAACCAAATACCTTTTCTCATTGATGCCGGAGCATAACTTTATCCATTTCACGGCAACTTCCCCTATAATGTTGTTCCGTGTTGGATAAGATTCATAAATTCTTCACGCGTCTTTGCCTGGTTGAAAGCCCCTGTGAAGTCAGAAGTAGTAGTAATTGAGTTTTGTTTTTCCACACCACGCATTTGCATACACATATGTTTAGCTTCCACTACCACCATTACCCCCAGCGGGTTTAATGTTTCCTGGATGCATTCCTTGATTTGCAACGTCATACGTTCCTGCACTTGCAAGCGGTGAGAAAAGATATCGACTACACGAGCAATCTTACTCAGCCCGGTGATGTAGCCGTTGGGAATATAAGCCACGTGTGCCTTTCCGTAGAACGGCAGCATGTGATGCTCGCAAAGAGAGAAGAAATCAATGTCCTTCACAATCACCATTTGACTGTATTCTTCCTGAAATTTAGCAGAACGGAGCACCTCGTGAGGGTCCATGTGATAACCTTTTGTCAAACTCAACATTGCTTTAGCCACCCGTTCCGGAGTTTTCAACAAACCTTCCCGTTCGGCGTCTTCGCCCAACAAGGTAATAATACTGTGATAATGACTTTTCAACTCCTCCAGATTTGGAGAGACAATTTCTTCTTTTCCTAACATGATAGATTTATAAAGGAATATTAACCTCGTCTTTTACAATAGAAACTTCTTTAAACACACCAGTAGCTTTCATTTTGCGCATCATCGCGTCAGCTTCTTCTATACTCCGGAAATCACCCACACGACAAAGCCAACGGGGCGGATTGAACGACGTATACACTGCCAGCTCCGGGAAATACACTTTTACCTGTGATGACACACGATAAGCATCATTCTTTGCTTGACGAGTATTGTTACCGGCATACGCCTGTATCCGGAAGCCGGAACCCTTCATGACTTTCTGTTCACCGGTTGCAAGACGTTCCATACCAATCATCGCTTCAATGCGGGGATCTTGGTGAATGGTCACCTTTCCTTGTCCCGGAACGTTACGTTCGAGGCTTTTCACAATGTTCTGTGCCTGTGCACTGGCGCCAGCCAAAACAAACAGCAAGATAAGTAAAGCTAGTTTCTTCATTTGATAATTGTATTTAGGCACGGACTATATAATTCGCCCGTGCCCGAAATAAGTTTTAATTACGCGTTGAAAGCATCAATGATTCCCTTGAAATCAGATACTTTAAGAGCGGCACCACCAATCAGACCACCATCTACGTCAGGGTTAGAGAACAGTTCTTTAGCGTTGGAAGGCTTGCAGCTACCACCATAAAGGATAGAAGTGTTGTCAGCGATTTCCTTACCATATTTATTAGCTACGATTGAACGGATGAAAGCATGGATTTCCTGTGCTTGTTCAGGAGAAGCAGTTTTACCTGTACCGATAGCCCAAACCGGTTCGTAAGCCAATACAATCTTAGAGAAGTCTTCAGCAGACAGAGAGAATACAGATTCCATCTGTGCAGCTACCACTTCGTTCTGCTTGTTAGCTTCGCGTTCTTCCAATACTTCACCGATACAGAAAATCGGAGTCAGACCGTTAGCCAAAGCCAATTTTACTTTTTCTTCGAGGATAGCTACTGTTTCGCCATAGTAAGCACGGCGTTCAGAGTGACCCAGGATTACATATTTTGCACCTGTAGAAGCGACCATCTCAGCAGAAACTTCACCTGTATAAGCACCAGATGCTTTATCTGCACAGTTTTCAGCGCCTACACCAATCTTGGCAGCGTCTACCAACGGAGTAACAGAAGCCAGGTGGATAAACGGAGTACAGATGATTACATCACAGTTAGGCTTTTCATTAGCCAATGCTTCGTTCAGTTCTTTTGCCAAAGCGATACCCTCTTGAAGGGTTTTGTTCATTTTCCAGTTTCCTGCAACAATGTTCTTTCTCATTTTGTTTTTTATTTAAAGGGTTAATAAATCCATTTCCATTCTTTATATCAAAGCCGGACAATCAGTCTCGGTAGTATCTCCACTCTCCTCCTTCCGGAAGATGAAGATAGTATCAATTTATCAATCATCACTGCCATCAGTAACCGGCTCCTCTTCTTTTTGTTCTTCACCAACCTTCGGAACGATGTTTTGCACTTCACTCTTTTGCTTCTTAGCTTCCGCAGCTTTTCTGGCATTTCTCCTTTCCCTACGACGAACGACCAACACATCTACTCCAAGCACCAGCAGTAATGGAATAACGAACCACAAGAACACAAAGCCAACCGTATGCACATCATTACCGACCTTCTGTTGTCCTAACGGCAGATTCTCCAGTTTGTCGGTCAGTACGTATTCATCCGGGATATCCTCGTCACTCCATTTGTTCAGAATAGTCCCATTCTTAATCAGCATCAATCCCGGATTAGAGCGAATCATCGTCTTCAGTGTAATATCATCCATTTGGCAGAAAGGGTATTCCGCCCCGGTCTTATCCTTCCACAGTTCTATCTGCTCCTCCGGTGAAGAAGTGAGGCAATAAAACTTATAGCCATGCTCCACCGAGTAATCATAGACTTCATTAATCAAGTCTATATTACTGTCATCCGCTTCTTCAATCCGGTGGGCGACCAACAGGAATGTGTACCCCATATCAGTCAGTACATCTTCCGTGATGTCCTCTCCCGTATTCAGTTCTATCATAGAGAAATCATGAATAGCCGGCTCGTATCCTTTTTCTTTGAGTACAGTGCGTGTATCAACAAATGTCCATGTGCTATCCGGATAATTCTCCAGTGTAAATTCTTTCTTTTCTCCGTTCTTCTCCAAAATAAAGACACTTTCATATACACTCGGTTTCGCTCCTTCCGGCATCGTCATTCCTTCCAGTATATTCTTTCCTACCTTGTAGGGACGGAAGTCCAATACCGGCAAACGGTCAAGACAATAGAACGACAACGTAAACACAAAAAACAGCGTGTACAGAGAAACAAGCCATTCCATTTTTTGACTGATAAAGCGGACCAGCATCTTCCTGCCTTTGAACGCTCCGATTGCAGCAAGCAACAAGAGTACGTTCTTGATAAATGTCTCCCAATTAGTCAGCACCCAAGCATCTCCAAAACACCCGCAGTCGGACACCGGATTGAAGATTGCCAGATACAATGTCAACGGTGTCATAAAACTCATCAACATTAACGCCAACGTGGAAGCCACTGTTCTCCGGACACCAAAGAACAAAAAGATACCGATTGAAAACTCTATGGCAGATAATGCGATACCTCCCAATAACGGGAAGAATGAAGGAAACCAGGAAGCCATTCCGAATGCAGCCAGATAGTCCTGTATCTTGTACTGGAATCCCAGTGGATCTACTGCCTTTACAAATCCGGAAAAGATAAATGCAGCCGCCAAAATAAAGCGACTGATATTCGCTATTACCTCCTGAATGATATGTAAATTCTTAACCTTCAAATTCTATCTTAATCAATCCGAATACAGAGTAATTAATCATATCCATGTAATTGGCGTCGATTCCTTCGGACACCAACGTGTTGCCAGACAGACTTTCGATCTGCTTGGTACGGTATATTTTCATTAAAATCAAGTCTGTGTAAGAGCTGATACGCATACTGCGCCATGCCTCGTCATAGTCGTGGTTCTTGGCAAGCATCAGTTCCAGAGCCTCTTTGACATATTTATCATACAAAGCCAACGCTTCTTCAATGCTGATGTCGGCAGACTCGGCATACCCCAGTTCCAACTGAATAAGCCCTATAATACCGTAATTGACAATCGCAATAAACTCGGAACGAATTCCCTCGTCAACCAAAGTTACACCTTTTGTTTCAATACTACGAATCCGGTTGGCTTTGATAAAAATCTGGTCAGTCACCGAAGCCGGACGCAGAATACGCCATGCAGGCCCGTAATCGTGCAGCTTCTTGGAATATAAGTCACGGCAAATAGCGATGACATGTTCAAATTGTTGCTTGGTATCTTTCATTTTCTTCCAAATAGTGCGCAAAGGTAACAATAATTAAGTGAAAACAGAAAGAGGGCACTCTAAATTATATTAAAGTGCCCTCTTCTAAAGGTATTGTTGTATTACTGTTTTATAAGCAATGCTGTTTATGAACAGCGCAAAACTTGTCCGATGCGCAAAGTTGTAGTCGGTTTGATACGATTCAACTTACAAAGTGTACTGACTGATACACCACGCAACTTGGCAATACGCGACAAAGTATCACCACTCTTAACTTTATGATAGCGGATTGTACCGTCAGCCACTTGCGTGTCATGAGAACCGGCACGTTTCGAACCTTGAGTCCTCCTGAACGTATAGGTATCGGCTACGATATCTTGTTTCGGAAAGTCGAACATATAAATAGGATTGATTGCGATTCCGAGGAAACGGGTTTCAAAATGAAGATGAGAACCGGTTGAGCGTCCGGTATTACCACCTAATCCGATTACTTCACCGGCCTTGACCAGCTGATTTTCTTCAACCAGTTGTTTGGACAAGTGTCCGTATACAGTTTCCAATCCATTATCATGACGGATAACGACATACTTACCATATCCTCTGCGCTCATATTTCACAATACGCACTTTACCGTCGAAAGCTGCTACAATAGTATCACCGATATTTACTTTCAAGTCCAGACCGTTGTGCATTCTTCTCCAACGGGGACCGAAAGGCGAAGTGATTTTCGTGCTGGGAGTCGGCATGTGGAAACCTGTCAGGTCGATCGTGTAAGTATCAGGGATAATAGCGTTTCCGTAAGCGTGTACATACTGGTTGTTCCAGTTTGGATAGAGACTTAGGGCGGGATATTCCGATTGTTCGGCACGGATTTGCTTTTGCAATGCCAAAGAGTCTACTGTTTTTAATTTCTTGTCTATCGGTGCTTGACGAGCAATCAGGTCTTGTGAGAAAGAGCTCAAACTAACCATAGCCGCAACAGCTACCAATCCTGTTTTAATAATACAATTGAAATTCATTCGTTCTTTGTCAATTCAATTAATATTCGTCATTTGCATACAGGTAGTCAAATGTCGCCTGTTTGTAATCGAATATTTCTTCCGGTTTAAAAAATCTCGTTAACTCGATAGCTGCGGTCTCTGGAGAATCAGAAGCATGAACTATATTTTCCTGAAAGCTCATACTGTAATCCCCACGAATAGTTCCCGGGGCAGCCAGACGTCCATTTGTCGGACCCGCCAACGTACGGACAGTTTGAATAGCATCCACACCTTCGAAACAACAAACAATGACAGGAGCTGTCATCATGGAATCTTTCACTCTTTGAAAGAAAGGCTTGCTGCTCAAGTGGGCATAATGTTCGCTCAATAATTCATCAGTCAGTTGCATCATCTTCATGCCGGCCAACCGCAGTCCTTTACGTTCAAAACGATGAGTAATCTCACCAACCAATCCCCGTTGGAGGGTACAAGGCTTTAAAATGACCAGCGTTTTTTCAAGCATGATATACGACTTTTCTAATGGTTAAACGATACATTTACTAAAAAAATTCCTCCAAAGGTAGCATTTTCCGATGAAACGACAAGAGAGTTATTAACTATTTTTCAGATGATTAGCCGGAAATAAGACAAATATTTAGGCGTTAAAGCCCTATGAATAGGGAGAATAGAAGCAAAACATGTTTTGCAACACATTCCCGCAAATAAACTGTATGTTTAACCGTTTTTCAACTAATGGCAGCCCAGTTAACATTCGTTTTCCGCAAGGATTTGAGTTGCCGCCACAGTATTTCATTCTCCGGACTCTGTGCACCGGGATCATGCTCTACAATATCTTCGGCTATCGCACGGACGTATTGCAGCAATTGTCCGTCACGGGCAATATCCGCAATTTTCAAATCGAAGGCGACACCACTCTGCTGCGTCCCTTCCAAGTCACCGGGACCGCGCAACTTCAAATCAGCTTCCGCTATTTCAAAGCCGTCATTTGTGCGTACCATTATCTCCAGTCGCTTACGAGTATCTTCGGTCAGTTTATAATTTGTCACCAGAATACAATAAGACTGGTCGGCGCCACGCCCTACCCGACCGCGCAACTGATGCAGTTGCGAAAGTCCGAAACGTTCGGCATTCTCTATAATCATCACCGAAGCATTCGGTACGTTCACGCCGACTTCGATCACTGTAGTGGCAACCATTATTTGCGCTTTGCCTGAAATGAAAAGTTGCATTTGTTCATCCTTTTCGGCAGCCTTCATTTTGCCGTGCACTTTACATACAGTACATTCGGGAAATTCTTCCAGGATATGCTGATAGCCTTCTTCGAGGTTCTTCAAGTCTATTTTCTCACTTTCCTTTATTAAAGGATAGACAATATAAACCTGCCGTCCTTCCTCAATCTGCTTGCGTACAGAGCGATACAGGCTTTCCCGGCGGTTGTCGAACTGGTGAACAGTAGCAATCGGTTTCCGTCCCGGAGGCAGTTCGTCGATGACGGACACATCCAAGTCACCGTATAAAGTCATCGCCAACGTCCGGGGAATAGGAGTGGCGGTCATGACGAGCACGTGCGGCGGTTGAATATTCTTACTCCAAAGGCGGGCACGTTGCGCCACGCCAAAGCGGTGTTGTTCGTCAATAACCACAAAACCGAGAGAAGAAAAATTAACGGTATCCTCAATAACCGCATGGGTCCCGATCAGTATTTTCACATCTCCTGTCAGCAAACCGGTGAGGATGGCTTCCCTCCTTTTTCCTTTGATAGAGCCCGTCAGCAGTTCCACGCGGATATCCATACCGAACAGTAACTCCTTAATCGTTTCGCAATGCTGGTTCGCTAATATTTCCGTAGGCGCCATCATGCAGGCCTGGTAGCCGTTATCCAACGCCAGCAGCATACTCATCAAGGCGACTAAAGTTTTCCCGCTACCTACATCTCCCTGCAAAAGACGGTTCATCTGCCGGCCGCTACCCACGTCATTCCGAATTTCTTTCAGCACTCGTTTCTGTGCGCCTGTCAGTTGGAAAGGAAGTTTCTTTGTATAAAACGTGTTGAATACGTCGCCCACTTTTTCAAAGATATAGCCGCGATACCTTCTTTGCCTGTCTTTGGCATAGCGCAAGATGTTCAACTGTACGTAGAAGAGTTCCTCGAATTTAAGCCTATATTGCGCCCGGCGTAATAAATCGGGATTAGTCGGGAAATGGATATTCCGCAGAGCCTCCGTCAAAGGCATCAAGTGATGTTCCGACAACAGTTTGGGAGAGAGAGTCTCAGGCAGAGGCTCCTGTATCTGCAGAATGACAGTTGCCATCATCTTCTCAATCGCGTGAGAGTTGAGGAAGCTGCGCTTCATTTTCTCCGTTGTATTATAATAAGGTTGAAGTCCCACGGAGGAGAGTTTCAAGTCATCCGTCTTGTCTACATCGGGATGAGCTAGATTGATGCGCCCGTTGAATACGGTCGGCTTGCCGAAGATGATATATTCTTCGTGAAGTTTGTATTTGCCGAGGATGTATTTTATTCCCTGAAACCACACCAAGTCCACGACTCCCGTACCATCCGAGAAATGAGCTGTGAGACGACGCTGCCGGCCTTCACCGATCGTTTCGAAACCAAGGATTTCACCTTTCAGTTGGATATACGGCATATTGCCATCTATCTCGTGAATGTAATAGATGCGGCTCCGGTCGACGTATTTGTAGGGGAAATAGTAAATCAAATCATGCAAGGAGTAGATTCCTAACTCCTTATTTAATACAGCCGCCTTCTGAGGACCTACACCGGAGATAAATTTTATGTCGCGTGTGACTAAATCAAACATTTACAAAAGAGCACTCCCGACTTTCAGGTCGAAAGGAGTCGTTATTTTTATATTTTCACGGTTGCCTTCTGCCAGATAAACGGGCATTCCCATCGCTTCCACAACGGAAGCATCATCTGTAAAGAAGGGGGTAAATTCCTGCTCATAAGCCTGCTTCAACAGTTCGACGTCAAAGACTTGCGGCGTCTGCACCAATTTATAATCATTGCGGCTCACAGTCTCGCTTCCGACTTCCGTTAAATGGCGCAGCGTTTCAACTACATCAACAACCGGAATCACCGCTTTGTGCTGTTCCGCCAAATCATAACAACGACGGATCACTTCTACCGAGACAAACGGACGGACACCGTCGTGCACTCCCACCAGCCCGGGAGCCTGCACCAATGCCAAACCGTTCTTCACCGAATGGAAGCGTGTTTCTCCGCCGTCTGCGATTTGATGAGGGATTGAAAAACCATGTTTCCGGCACAACTCATTCCAGTAAGCCTGCTGGTTGCATGGAAGCACCAATATTATCCGTATCTCCGGGCTATACGCATAAAAGGCCTCTATGGTACGCATCAATACAGGCTTTCCCCCTATCGGAAGAAATTGTTTGGGAAGTTCGCATCCCATGCGCAAACCTTTACCGCCGGCTACAATCAGAACATACTTCATTGGATTCACACAGCCTCTTCATAATTTACAATCAGACAATCATCGCCTCTTTCAATTCGGCAACTTTATCCTTGCCCTGCAGCAATTCCACCACCGCCAAAGCAAACTCCATGGCAGCGCCCGGACCTTTTCCTGTAATGACATTGCCGTCTTTTTCCACCATCGCTCCTGTACAGTCGGCACCCTCCAGATATTGTTCAAAACCCGGATAGCAAGTAGCTTTCTTACCTTTCAACAGTCCCAGTTTGCCGAGCACCATAGGAGCGGCGCAAATGGCTGCAATCGGTTTGTTTTCTTCGGCAAAGCGTAAAATCAGTCTGCGCAAGTCATCGCACTTCTCCAAAGTGGCCGCACCCGGCATACCGCCCGGAAGCAATATCAAATCAGCGTCGAAAAAGTCACAGTTCACGATATTCTTGTCACAAAGCACCGGTACGCCATGAGCGCCCTTCACAATCTCGTCAGGAGTAACCGTAATCATTTCCACATTCAACCCCGCACGTCT
>OHRT01000713.1_pt1 | contig 10657 bp, 7 predicted proteins | sample 1578521 | NCBI WGS metagenome assembly OHRT01 (sample SAMEA3879537, study PRJEB24766) | human gut metagenome | biome: human-associated habitat; feature: feces | place: USA | collected 1985/1987
ATCCCCCTGCACCCCACACTTTGTCAGCAGCCTGAGCCCGCCTTCGCGGGCTTTTTTTGAAATACCCAGCGGCGCTGCAGGTGGTAGCTGACAAAAAACAGCACGATGTCCACCGGAATCTTGGCGGTGTTATCGCTCCAGCCCAGCCACAGATGCAGGCTGCTGGTCAGCAAAGCGGAGAGCAGCATCACCAGGAAAAACACGCCCAGATAGCGCAGGAACGCCTGGCTCACCTTGCCCTTATCGGTAAAAACGAAGTTGCGGTTCAAAAAGAAATTGGTAACCCCCGACAACAGGCGCGCGGCCACGGTGGCGATCAGGATATGGGGCACCACCCGAATGAACAGCACGCCGACTTCCTGGTCCAGGGAGGTGCCGAAGTATTTGATCAGGTTGTTAAACAACAGATAGAGGCCATAGTCGACCAAAAAGCTGACCATCGACGTGCCCACAAACCGGAAGAAGCCGCTGAAGATCACGCGATAGATGCGCGCGCTGTCACGGAAGGCGCGGAAATGGCTTCCCTCATTGTTGTTTTCATACACGGTTTCGATGGGCAGGGGGCGCATGGGCACCTTCATGGCTGCGCACTCGATGAGCACGTTCATTTCATACTCATAGCGATCACCGGGCACAGCGATCATGGCGGGCAGCAGATCGCGGTGGAAGCCGCGCAGGCCCGTCTGCGTATCGCCCACCCAGCATCCGTAGAGCAGCTTGAACACCACCGAGGTGATGCGGTTGCCCATCCGGCTCTTGGGAGGCACATGCTCCTGGGAAAAGTCCCGGCTGCCCAGGAGCAGCCCGGAGGGGTCGCGCGCCAGGTCCTGGGCCATGCGCAGCACATCCTCCACGGTGTGCTGTCCATCGCTGTCGGCCGTCACGATGATGTCCTGATCGGGGCTGTTGTCCATAAGCCAGGCCATACCGCGCTTGAGCGCCACTCCTTTGCCACAGTTGGGCTGGTAGCTGATGACATGGCTCACCCCGTCCCGGGGAATTTGATCAAAGAACCGTTGGTAGTCCTGACCGCTGCCATCGTCCACGACGACGATTCTGCCGATGCCAGCGTCCTTCAGCGCTTGTACATAGGGGGGCAGGCGGTCATCCGGCTTGTAGGCGGGGATGACCACGGCCGTGCGCCCTGCGCAGGTCTGTGCCATTGATTCGTTCATTCCTTTCGTGAATCGCCTGTGTCAATTCAGGATATAGGTATCCAGGTAATCGCGTATCAAAGGGGTCAGGTCCTCGCCGGTCGTTTCCGCCAGCAGGCTTTCAAAATTCTCGCGCGTGGCGCGCCCAAAGGCATAACGTTCGTAGTAGGCCCGAAGAAAACCATCCAGTCCGCTGTCGAGCATGCGGTCCAGGGCACAAAACATCGCGGCTCCACGATCATAGACCACCAAGGCATATTCGGACATGCTGGAAAACCGGTCCAGCGGCGCACCCGGCGTAACGCCCCGCGGCACCGTGACGCGCAGCGCGCTCTCCAGCTCCCGCTGCTCGTACTCTTCGCGCCGCGCAAGGCCATGGCGGTCCTCCAGGTATTCCAGCATGCTGAACTGGCTCAGCGCCTCATCCTGCCAGGCCTGGTTGACCGGGTCGCTGCCCACTACGGCGTACCACCACTGATGCGCCACCTCGTGTGCCACAACGGTTTCCAGCGACTCGCCCCCCGCGTCCAGCAGGTCGGCGGCGATCATCGCCATGGCGGGGTATTCCATGCCGCCCATGGGGAAGTTGATCTCGCAAAGCGTATAGCTCTGGTAGGGATACGCGCCATATCGTGCTGAGAAGCACGCCAGCGCCTGCTTTCCATAGTCCAGCAGCTCGCGCGCGCGGGACGCGTCGGTGGCGTAGGCGCTGACGAGCACGCCGTCCTGCTCTGCCTGCGCGGTGTGAAAACGGTCGCTCACCACCAGCGCGAAATCCCGCATGGCAGGGGAAACAAAGTCATAGCGGGTGCGTCCGTCCGCCGTCTCCGCCGTGGGATACCCGCTCCCGGCGCACAAAAAGCCCTCCGGCACAGATACGCTTACGGTCCAGTTCATGCAGTCGCTCAGGAAGGGATCGCCGACGGGAGCGTATTCATCCGTGCGCCAGGCTCCCTCTTCCCACACGGCGGGAATGGCAAAGGCGTTTCCCAGCGCCCAGATGCCGCTGTCCTCACCGAAGCGGTACGCCATATGCGGGATCTGCACCGTATAGGTCAGGGTGATTTCGATCCACTCCTCCGCCTGCCAGCCATCGGTTATTGGGACGGAGAGCACAGTCTTTGCATCATCGGTATAGCGATAGGCCACCGCCTTGGATTCCCCGCCGACGCGGGCGACCCTCGCGCCGCTCATCACCAGCGCCCCGATGGAAAAGCCGTCCGGATAGCAGCCTTCATACAGCGCTTCCTCAGCCGCGGCGGGCGAGGTATCCGGGCTTTGGAACGCGTTGGGCCACGTGCGCAGCACCGCCGCCTCCTGCGCCTGGCCGGTGCGGTTTTTCAGCGTAAGCGTCTGCGAAACGGTCAGCTCCGATGCCTCCGTGTTCAAAGACGCCTCGATCAGCACCGCGTCCAGCCCATCCCGCGCTTCGATCAGCGCCTGGGAGGGCGATGGCAGCTCCACGGCGGGCGCAAAAACCCCGCACAGCCACAGCGCCGCCAGCACCACAGCCACCAGAGCGCCGGCCGCCAGCCCGATTCGCACGAAGCGCCGCTTCATCCATTCCTTCTTCAAATCAAGGACCCCACACTATTGAGCAGCACCATCACGCGCTGCGTAACGCCGCGCATCAAAAGGCCGCCCACAAGGCCGCCCACAATCAGCGTCAGCGCCAGGGCCAGGGCCACCAGCAGCATTTTGACCGACAGCAGCTGTGCGTCCGACCGTCCCGTGACGGCGCTTAACAGGCCGCACGCCTGCGTATAGCTCACCGCCATGCCGCACAGCGCCACCAGCAGCGCCAGCCAGGGGGACAGCAATGACAGCACCATCGCCAGCAGCGCCACCGCCGCCGTGGGCAGCGTGGTCACCGCCACAAAACCCAGCAGCAGCTCCCAGGAAAAATGCACCTTGGCGACCCCGCAAAGGTAAACCAGAAACACCAGAGCCGGCACCGCCATGCCGATGAGCTGGCACAGCACCGCCGCCCCGCCCACCGACGGAGCGATGCGCCCGGCGATATAGCTGATGCCCTGATTCATGGAGGCGGCATCGCTGGCCAGGCTGACCCCGGTCAGGGCCGAAATGGCCGAAAGCAGCACGCCCACAAAGCTGCGCATCACCACCATGCCGCACAGGAATGTGAGCAGCAGCGTCAGTCCCGCCACGATGGGGCCTGTGAGCAGATCCCGCTTTTCCAGCATGCCGCGCAGCACCTCCTGGGGCCGCGTAAAGCTGTCCAGAAAGGTACGCGGCAGCGCACTGAGGGCCGTAAGCAGCGGATTGGCCTCCCGCGCGGCGGGCTGGCCGTAGCTGTAGGGCTGCTGGAATCCCGGCGGATAGGTTCCCTGCTGATACTGCGCATAGGACTGCCGGTAGAGGTTCTGCTGCTGCGGATAGGGCTGCTGCTGCGCGCCCATATACGGCTGCTGTGCCGCGGGCGGCGGCTGCATGCCCTGCGCCCCGCTCATGGGCGGTTGCACACCCACGCCGGGACCCGGCGGCGGATATCCCTGGGGCATGCCCTGGGCATAACCCGGCATGTAACCCGGCTGGACATAGGCGGAAAGAGGCTCGTTGCAGACGGGGCAAAACGCCGCGCCCTGCGGGATCGGGGTTCCGCACTTGGGACAGTTCATATCGTCCCTCCTTCAAAAAGGTCCATGGGAATACGGTCCATCATAGCACGGGCCGGAGCGCGCGTCAATCCTTTGCCGCAAGGGCATAGGGGATGAGCGAGCGGTCCAGCAGATAGAGGCGCATATCCTCGGTTTCCACAATCTGGTCTGCCGGCAGCGCCTCCAGATAGTCTGCCAGCGTTGACAGCGGATAGTACCGTTCGTCCCAGAAATCGGGTTCGGTTGCCAGCATGGCTACGTTCATTTTCGCCAGCTCCTCCCCCACCTCCTCCAGTGGCAGGTTCATCAGCGGCACGATGGGATTGGTCGTAAGCACGTAGCCGCGCCCCCTGAGCGGGTACTGATAGCCGACCCTTGTAATCAGGATCTTCTGATCCTCTTTCACATGCTCCGCGACCGCCATGAGCATGCCGTAGCGCTCGCGGAAGCCGTTGTCCAGCAAAATGCGCTCGCTCTCCATCACGTCGCGGCTGTAGCGGTAAAAGGTATTGGTGTAGCCGGTCTGGTTGGTGCCCTTGACCACGCCCAGCAGGCACAGGAGCACGCACAGGCAGGCGGGCAGTTTGAGCAGGGCCGGACGTATGGAGGCGGCGGCCTGCCGCAGCGACTTCATGCGGGTACTCAGCGCGCGCTGCATGCGGTCCACGAGCGGCGGCCAGAGCGTCTCCAGCGCCGAAAGCGCGCCGCAGATCATGCCGCAGGCCAGCAGAAACCATTGTATCGTATAGCGCGGCAGCTTGAGAAACGAACCGGAGAAGCTGTACAGCGGGCTGTCCAGCAGCCCCGTCATGGGCGCGAGGGTCAGCAGCGTGTACAGCGCCCACAGCCCGGCCGTGGAAGCGACCGCCGCGCCCTCCGAATGGTTGAGCACGGCGCTGGGACCGTCCGACTGTTCCAGCTGCGCCCTGCGGCGCATCCTGACCCGGCTGACCATGGCATACGCGATCACGCACACCAGCGTAATCAGCGCCAGCCGAAGCCCCCATTCCCCCACCGGCGTGGCGTAGGACTGCAAAATGGAATCCTTGGCCTCAAAGAAATGGAGGTGGGTGGTGGTTTCCTCCAGTTTGTACTCGATGTCCATGTACATATCGTACCACGGGGCGTCGGTATAGGTGGTCATCAGCCGCCAGGGCGACATCTCTCCCCATTTGAAGTAGCACCACAGGTTGCCCGAAAACGCCAGCAGCGTGCCCGCCGCGCCCGACAGCGCCAGCCCCACCGAGCGCAGCAGCACGCCCGCCGCGCCCTTGAGCTCCGTCATGCGGGCTTCCAGCCACCGCCAGATCACCCAGGCTGCCACAATGAAGGGCAGGACCACGAAGCACACCACATGCGTGCTCATCACCGTAAAGCACACGGCAAAGCTCAGTACCAGCTTGCCCAGATAGGACCGGCGCGAACCCTGCGGCTCAAGCCCGGCAAAAAACAGCATCGCCCACAGAAGCGCCAGAATGCGCCAGATGTCCCTGGGCGCGCTTTCCACGGAGAAGAACAGATCCGGCACCAGGTTAAACAGCACCACGCCCAGCAACACCCAGCGCCTGCGCCCCCGGCACGCCACGATCAGCAGCGCCAGATAGGCCGCCGCCACGTAGAAGGTGTTCAGCCCCAGCCCGGTAAAGACAGCCTTGTCGTTGGGGTAGCCCACCTGACCGCCGGTATGGAACAGGCCGTAGCTCATGTACAGTTCCAGCGAGGGGAAATGGCTGTGGCCGCGAAAATGGCCGGTGGTGTCGTCCTTTTCCAGGAGGTTTCCCAGGTCGCGGTCCTCACAGTAGCGCTGGGCCAGGGCCAGGTATTCGCCCGCGTCGCCCCCGCGCACGCTCTCCATGCTGGACATGTAGCGCACGCACACCGGCGCAAGCAAAATGACCACGCAAGCCGCAAAGCACGCCGCGGCCACCGTGGCCCGATCCATGCGCAAAAAGGCCCGCAGCCGCTGTGCGGCGGCATGCACGGGCGCGCCTCCGCGCAAAAAGGCCCGCAGCCGAGTAAGGCGGCTGAGCCCCATCCATGCAAGGCCTGCCGCCGCCAGCACCGGCGGCACACCGATACAGACCCACCTTGGGGCCTGGGGCCACACCAGCGCCAGCAGCAGCATCCACAGATACTGGCACAGGGGCGTGGCGGCCACACCCGTGAGAAAGCAGGCCACCCGATGCCGGGGGCTGAACCAGCCCCGCAGGCAGAACCACAGGCCCAGCGCCGCCGCCTGAAGCCCGCAGGAGAGCAGAAACAGGTTGCGCCAGCCATTGCCGATGTCAAGCCACGTCATCAGCCCTTCCTCCCTGCCTTGGCCAGCCTGTCCATCTCGGCCATGTAATAGCCGTTGATATCCACCTTTTCACTCAGGAGCTTCTTCTGCTTTTCCAGCCCGATTTCCTTGAGGCCCGGCGTGGCCAGCAGCTCCTCGGCCCGCGCGGCGGCCCGCTCGTAGCGGTCCTCTCCCTCGTTGAAGCAGTCCATCAGATGGAAGCGCTCGCTCTGCTCGCGCGTGCTGCCGGATACAATGGTATTGACATACAGGGCGTGCGTGCCCAGCACCGCCGCCTCGCTGGCCATGGTCGCGCCTTCGCTGAACACCAGCTGTGCAAACGCCAGCACATGATGAATCAGCTCATAGGGGGTTTTGAGCAGCCTGGGCCGGAGTTCCTCCGGCACGTCGCCCTCGGCGCTCACATATACGCGGCCATAGCGCTCCAGCCGCTTCACCAGCCGGATCTTGCCCTCGTCGTCCAGGCCGTGCTTGCCGATGTCGTGGCTTGCGTTCCAGGCCACGAAGCGCACCAGAATATACTTTTCGTCCGGGTTGAAGCCGCAGTCGCGGAGCACCTGCTTATCCGGCGTGAACACGGAGGGGTGCAGGTAAAACAGCTCCTTGTAGGTATCCAGCCGCTCCTGACGGGGCCCCAGGTCGGTCAAAAACGTCCGCGGCGTCAGGATCTTGGTGGACAGACGCTTGCAGATGCGCAGCGCGAACCTGCTCACCTCAGTATCCTCATAAATAAGGTGCGGCTTTCCGCTTACCCACGCAGCCACCGCCAGCATGGGCGCGGCCCTGCCGATCATGATATCCGGCTTCCACTTGAGCGCCGCCAGGGAAAACTGGGCGGACAGCTTCAAAAACAGCAGCGCCTTTTCCACGGGGTTTTTGCCGGTGGATTTGGCACAGCGCACATAGGGAATGCCGTAGCGCTCCAGAAGTGTGGAATTGCCGTCCTTTTCGGCCACAAAGCACAGCACCTCGTCGCCGCGCTCGCGCATGCGCCAGATGATATGATGGAACTGGTGCACCCAGGCCGGGTGGGTAAAGCAGATCATGGCCTTCATTGCTTGTTTTCCTCCCCCGCGCGGTCGATCTCCATCTTGCGCACGCGGTACTGCACGTCCTCCAGGAGCTTTCGGTTATCGCTGATCAGGTCGGCCTGCACGCCGGCGACGATCACCTGCACGCCGATCATCAAAAGCGCGGCGCACAGGATGAGGGACTGGATGTGCCCGCTGCCGGACCCTGTGCTGAAAAAGATGATGAGGAACCTGACGCCCAGCAGCACGCCCAGCCCGAAGAACACCCCGCCGATGATGCCGAAGAACCGAAGCGGCTTATACATGGCAAAAGCCCGCAGGATCACCGACGAGGAGCGCTTCATATAGCGCCACATGCTCTTGAACAGGCGCGAGGGACGCAGCTCCGGATTGGTGCGCACGGGCACGCTGGTCATGGGAATGCGGTTCCAGCCCGCCTGGATGATGGTCTCCAGCGTGTAGGAATAATCGTTGACCACGTTGAGGCGCAGCGCGCCCTCACGGCTGTAGGCGCGGAACCCGCTGGGCGCGTCGGGAATCTCGGTATTGGAGGCCACGCGCACCACCCAGCTGCCCAGGTGCTGAAACATCTTTTTCTTTTTGGAGAAGTGCTCCGTCTCGTCGATGGGGCGCTCGCCGATGACGATATCGGCCTTCTTTTCCAGAATAGGCCGCACCAGACGCTCGATATCCTCGCCCCGGTACTGGTCGTCGGCGTCAGTATTGACGATGATATCGGCTCCCAGGTGCAGGCAGGCGTCGATGCCGGCCATGAACCCGCGCGCAAGGCCCCGGTTCTGCTTAAAGGATACGATATGCTGAACGCCCCATTCGCGGGCGACCTCCACCGTGCGGTCGGTGGAACCATCGTTGATAATCAGGATTTCGATCTCATCCACCCCGTCGATGTGCCGGGGCAGGTGGTCCAGCGCCACGCGGAGCGTTTCCGCCTCGTTATAGCAGGGAATCTGAATAATCAGCTTCATTGGCAGGCCCTTCCTTACGTCTGGTGTGCATATCAAACCAACGATATCATACCGTTTTTCCTGCCTCCTGTCAACGACGCATACCGACGGCAAAAGCCCGAAGGTTTCGCACCTTCGGGCTTTTGCCGCAGCTGGTCAGTCGGCTCGGTACAGGTCGCGGGTATAGACCTTTTCCGCCACGTCGGAAAGTTCATCGGCATAGCGATTGGCCACGATCACGTCGCATTCGCGCTTGAAGCGCGCCAAGTCGCGCTCCACGCGGCTGTTGAAAAAGGTATCCTCCTTCAGCGCAGGCTCGTACACCGCCACCCGCACGCCATGGGCCTTGATGCGCTTCATCACGCCCTGAATGCTGGACTGGCGGAAGTTATCGCTGCCGCTTTTCATCGTCAGGCGGTAGATGCCCACCAGCGGGTCCGGGTTGGCCGGATAGCCCGCCAGTTCCAGTACCCGGTCGGCAATATAGTCCTTTCGGGTACGGTTGGCGTCCACGATGGCGCCGATGATGTTGTTGGGCACCTGATCGTAATTGGCCAATAGCTGCTTGGTATCCTTGGGCAGGCAGTAGCCGCCGTATCCGAAGGAAGGGTTGTTGTAATGACGGCCGATGCGGGGGTCCAGACATACGCCGTCGATGATGGAGCGGGAATCCAGCCCGCGTGCCTCGGCGTAGGTGTCCAGCTCGTTAAAAAAGCTCACGCGCAGGGCCAGGTAGGTATTGGCGAAGAGCTTGACGGCCTCCGCCTCGGTGGGACGCATGAGGAGCACAGGCGCATCCGGATCCAGCGACCCTTCCTTGAGCAGCGCTGCAAAGACTTCGCCCGCATGCCACAGCTCCGGCTCCTCCGGCGCGCCCACGATGATGCGGCTGGGGTGGAGGTTGTCGCTGAGGGCATGTCCCTCGCGCAAAAATTCCGGGCTGAACACCAGCCGCGCGCCGGGATGCTTTTCCAGCATGCGCTGGGTGAATCCCACCGGCACGGTGGATTTAACGGCCATGTACGCGCGGGGATTGACGGCCAGCACCTCCTCGATCACACTCTCGACGGAGGAAGTGTCGAAATAATTGAGATGCGGGTCATAGTTGGTCGGTGTGGAGATGACCACCCAGTCCGCCTGCCGGTAGGCATCCGCCGCATCAAGCGTGGCGGTGAGGTCCAGCTCGCGCCCGGAGAGATACGCCTCGATATCCGCGTCCTGAATGGGCGCCTGGCGGCGGCCCAGCTTGTCCACCCTCGCGGCGTCTATATCCACGGCGGTCACATGGTGCCGCTGCGACAGCAGCACCGCCATGGCGAGTCCCACATATCCGATGCCGACGACTGCAATGTTCATCTTTCGTTCCTCCTTCCGCCATGGCTATCATACCCCGTTTCCCGCCGGCTGTCAACGCGCGGCGCTCCACAGGGCGTAGGCCAGAAATCCCGCGCAGGTGGCGAAAGCCGCGCCGGTTTCGCATTCGCCCGTGTCCTCGTTGACGCTTTCGCAGGCCAGGCCGTTGTCCATGCGGGTGCGGGCCAGGTGCGCCAGCGCCGTGTCCGCATGGCCGCAAAGCAGGCTGTTGCAGATGGACAGCACCCACGGGTGCGGCGCGTGGCGGCAGCCGATCTCCGCGATGGGCCTGCCCGCGAAGGACAGCGGGTACGCCTCCGAACGGATGGCGCGTACGGTGCTTTGCCACACGGGATCGTCCATGGCGCAGAAGCCGTAATGGGGCAAAAGCTGCAGGCTGCCCGGCGGCTCATCGTAGATATCGTAGTGCCCTTCCAGATCCGTGGACCAGACAAACTGCCCCTCTCTGACACAATAGCGGTAGACGGCTGCCTTTACGCCGCCGGCGCGGCGGGCCAGGTCCGGGCGCTCCAGCCATTCTGAAAGCAGCAGAAGCACGCGCCATACCAGCGCGTTGTCATACGTCAGGTAGGGATAGACGATCTCGTCATCAGTGGGCTGCAAAAAGGTCTCATACAGTTCGATTTCGGGATGCCGCTTGGTTTCCAGCACCGAGAGGATGCGAAAAAGGCCGCTTTTCACGCAGGGCTCCTGAAGCAGCGCCGGGTCGCCTGTGCGCACAAGGTAGCCTTCCAGCGCGAGCACCGGCGCACACAGCTCGTCCAGCTCAAATCCCGGTTCCAGCAGCGTGCCGTCAATGTAGCGGCTGTGCTGGCCTACGTTGAGGATTTGCCGGGTGAACACGTGCATGAGAATCTCCCGCGCGTAGGCCGCATCCGTGAGCACAATCGCCGGAAAGCTCCACAGCAGGCTGTCGCGGTCCCAGTAGGCCGCCGAGACATAGTAGCGCGGGCTGCGCGAAGTCATCAGGCACAGTTCCTCCGTGTCCAGCGTGCGCCCGCTGGCAAAGAAGAATGAAAAGAACAGATTTTCGTTCATCATTCGCGCAACCGTAGCGTCCTGCGCCGGAAGCATGCGCTTCTTAAGCCATCCCAGCGTCTGGCGCAGGCAGCGCTCATAGCCCAGGCGCAAAAGGTGCTTGGCCGACGTAGCCGCCGCCACCGTCTCCACGCCCACGCCGAAGATCAGCTCCACGCATGCGTGCCCGCCCGGCGCA
>OHRT01000721.1_pt1 | contig 10488 bp, 8 predicted proteins | sample 1578521 | NCBI WGS metagenome assembly OHRT01 (sample SAMEA3879537, study PRJEB24766) | human gut metagenome | biome: human-associated habitat; feature: feces | place: USA | collected 1985/1987
ATTTTAAAGGAACATTCAACAGTCTCGTTGCCGGATTTCTGGAAACCGGAGAAACGCTAGAAGAATGTGTAGCACGTGAAGTGAAAGAAGAAACCGGACTGGATGTAAAGAATATCACTTATTTCGGTAATCAGCCCTGGCCTTATCCCAGCGGATTAATGGTTGGGTTCATTGCAGATTATGCCGGAGGGGAAATCAAGTTGCAGGAGGAAGAACTGAGTTCCGGAGACTTCTACACACGGGACAACTTGCCGGAACTTCCCCGAAAGCTGAGCCTCGCACGAAAGATGATCGACTGGTGGCTGGAATGCTCTCACAAATAATCGGCTATGGAAAACATCATCAAAGGTATCCGGCAATATTATCCGGTATCGGACAGTTCTCTGGAGGTTCTTTTCAGTCACATGGAAAAGCTGGAACTTCCTAAAAAACACTTACTGATACGCGGTGGTGTAGCAGACCGTCACGTCTACTTTATCGAAAAAGGATTTTGCCGGTCTTATTGTTTACACGACGGCGAAGAAATCACGATCTGGTTTTCACGCGAAGGTGATATCACTTTTGCCATGAAAGACTTGTATCACGACGAACCGGGATACGAATATGTAGAATTGTTGGAGGACTGCGAATTATATGCCATACGTATCGAAGACTTGAATCGGATTTATGAAACCAACATCGAGATTGCCAACTGGGGACGGGTTATTCATCAGGAATGCCTGCTATATATGGATATGCACCATATCAACCGGCTCTATCTTCCGGCTAAGGAACGTTACGAACAACTCTTACGTGAACAACCCGATGTCATTCACCGTGCCCAACTGGGGTATATAGCTTCCTTTCTTGGCATGACTCCCCAACATCTTAGCCGTCTGCGTTCCGAATCCTAAGTTCTTTTTTAATCTATGTGAATTTTTATCTCATAAGCAAACACTACTTTTGCAGTCGAATACAAAAAAACTGATAAGTATCGTGATTAACACATTAACTTCTTTACGGATATTCTTTGCCCTAATGATTCAAGTTTCGATGCTCATTTCTTTAAAGAAGGGTTTGTCGGAGTCAGTTTCTTTTTTGTGCTCAGCGGTTTTATTATTGCTTACAACTATCAGGAGAAGTTATTGGAAAAGACCGCTACCAAACGAACATTTTGGGTAGCGCGCCTCGCCCGCATTTATCCCTTGCATTTACTGACATTATTAATTGCCGTATGCATAGGAGGATACGTTCAATATAGCGGCACGGCAGACTGGATAAAACACTTTACCGCCTCCACCTTTCTCCTACAACCGTTCTTCCCCTCTGCCGACTACTTCTTTTCATTCAACAGTCCTTCGTGGAGTTTGGGATGCGAACAGTTGTTTTATTTCTGCTTTCCTCTGATTGTTCCTTTCTTGCATACCAAAAGAAGTCTGTTTATCACACTGCTCATCTGTCTTCCAATTATGCTGGCAGGCATGTATCTGACCAACGAGGAGCAAATCAAAGCATACTGGTATGTAAATCCATTCACCCGCCTGCCTGACTTTTTCGTAGGTGTCCTGCTTTACCAGTTCTACCGGTCATTATGTAATAAAAAACTTTTTTATTCCACCGGAACTTTATTAGAGGCAGGAGCCGTTGCCTTATTTTTACTGTTCTTCCTCTGCGCCGCAGACATTCCTAAAGTCTATCGCTATTCTTGTTATTACTGGTTACCCGTCTCGCTAATCATTCTTATATTCGCCTTACAACAGGGAGGCATATCCCGATTGCTATCCAACCGGTTCTTAATCATAGGCGGAGAAATCAGTTATAGTTTCTACTTGATACATTTGTTTATCATAGATGCATATATGCGAATGTCCGCCCACTATCATTGGCAGATACAATGGACAATAAGTGTCCCCGTCATTCTCTGCATCACCATTATACTCAGCCTGCTTTCTTTTTATTATTTTGAAAAGCCTGCCAACAAATGGGTAAAACGAATATTCACTAAAAAAACAATCATAAATCAACCCCATGGAATTATCAACAAAAACACCACGAATTGAAGTAGTAGACGCTCTCAGAGGTTTTGCCGTAATGGCTATCCTCTTGGTACATAACCTGGAGCATTTCATTTTCCCCGTCTATCCGGAAAGTTCTCCCGAATGGCTTACCATTTTAGATGCCGGAGTATTTAATGCAACATTCTCATTGTTTGCAGGAAAATCTTATGCAATCTTCGCCCTGCTTTTCGGATTCACTTTCTATATCCAATCGCACAACCAGCAGTTGAAAGGAAAAGACTTCGGCTACCGTTTCTTATGGAGAATGGTATTGCTTGCAGGCTTTGCTACTCTCAATGCTGCCTTTTTTCCGGCAGGAGATGTGTTGCTTCTGTTCGTTGTGGTCGGCATCGTACTGTTTATCGTACGCAAATGGAGTGACAAAGCTATTTTAATCACTGCTATCTTCTTCTCACTACAACCGATTGAATGGTTCCACTACATTATGAGCCTTTTCAATCCTGCCTATACCCTGCCCGACTTAAATGTCGGAGCGATGTATGCTGAAGTAGCAGCTTATACCAAAGGTGGAAACTTCTGGGAATTCCTGATAGGTAATGTCACCTTGGGACAGAAAGCCAGTTTGTTCTGGGCTATCGGCGCCGGACGTTTCTTACAGACTGCCGGACTTTTCCTATTCGGCTTGTACATCGGACGCAAACAGTTATTCGTCACCACCGAATCTCATTTGAAATTTTGGGTAAAAGCGCTCATCATTGCTGCTATCAGCTTCGCACCTCTTTACTCTTTGAAAGAGCAAATCATGCAGAGTGACAACAGTCTGATTCAACAGACAGTGGGTACCGCTTTTGATATGTGGCAGAAATTCGCGTTCACTATCGTATTGATTTCCTCCTTCATCCTACTGTATCAGAAAGCTAAGTTTCAAAAAGCTGTTTCCAGCCTCCGCTTTTACGGCAAGATGAGTCTGACAAACTATATTTCCCAATCTGTTCTGGGTGCCATTATCTATTTCCCATTCGGATTTTATCTGGCTCCTTACTGCGGATATACTCTAAGCTTGATTATAGGTATTGTTCTTTGTATCTTACAGGTTCAGTTCTGTAAATGGTGGCTGTCCGGACATAAACAGGGACCATTGGAGACGATATGGCATAAATGGACTTGGATAGGGAGCAAATAAAAAAAGTAACCGTTAGAAAAGAATAAAGCCAAAAAGCAGGCCACGAAATACACACAAACTACAAACGAACAACTTACGAAAATGAAACTTAGCGTATCACTCTAAAGCATCAACAAAAGTGTGTATATCCGTAGCCTGCGTGCTTAAATTGAGATGATGCCAATACAACAAGATTCCCGGAAGAATGATTAGAAAGGGGACTTAAAGAATGCAAAGGAAATGAAAGAACTGTACTAAACCGGCTTGAATAGTGGGAAACAGATGCAGGACAGATATAAAGAAGCGCCTCCACAATCTTCGAAAAGACTATGGAGGCGCTATTTATTATTTATTCTGAACTATCAGAAGAAATAGGATCAGATACCCAATGACTTCTTCACTGCTTCAATCTTTTCCATTGCAGCAGACTCGGCAGAAGCATAACAGTTACGGCAACCCATTTCACCTTGTACTTCCATATAGAATTTGATCTTCGGTTCTGTACCTGAAGGACGAACAGAAACTTTGCTGCCGTCTTCTGTGAAATATTGCAGGACATTAGACGGTTCCGGCATATCAATAGCAGTTACATTACCTTTATCGTCTGTTTGTTTCAAAGTCTTGTAGTCTTTACTCAGAATCACTTTCGAACCACCCAATTCTTTCGGAGGATTAGCACGGAAGTTTTCCATCATTGCTTTGATTTCTTCAGCACCACTCTTGCCCGGTTTCACTACGTTCACAGTAAATTCTTTAGAGAATCCGTATTCTACGTAGATATCCAGCAACAATTGATACAATGACTTACCGTTATCTTTTGCCCATGCAGCAACTTCTGCAATCAAGCAGCAGGCTGATACCGCGTCTTTGTCACGAACGAAGTCTTCGGCAAGGAAACCATAGCTCTCTTCACCGCCTCCAATGTATTTCTTCTTACCTTCACGCAGACGGATTTCACGTGCAATCCATTTGAATCCGGTGTAGCAGTCGAGCATTTCAATGTTATTCTTATCAGCAATCTTCTTGATAAGTTCCGTAGTTACGATTGTCTTCACACAGAACTCATTACCTTTAATCTTACCTAGTTGTTTGTATTGAGTGAGAATATAGTAAAGATACATCATACAAGTCTGATTACCGTTAATCAGCACCCATTCACCTTTATCATCCTTACAAGCGATACCTACACGGTCTGCATCCGGGTCGGAAGCCATAACGAGGTCTGCATCAATTTCTTTAGCCAGATTCACAGCCATAGAAAGAGCTTCGGCATTTTCCGGGTTCGGAGAGATGACAGTCGGGAAGTTACCGTCCTTAATCATCTGTTCGGGAACAGTAAACACATTTTCAAATCCCCACATCTTCAAAGCATGCGGAATCAACATCATACCTGTACCGTGAATCGGAGTATAAACAATCTTCATGTCTTTGTGGCGAGCGATTGCTTCCGGATCAATAGAAACTGTCTTCACCATGTCCAGATAAACTTTGTCTATATCTTCACCGATAATCTGAATCAAATCCGGATTGCCTTGGAATTTGATATCAGCAGCAGAGGCAATAGCGTTTACTTCGTCGATGATACCTTTATCGTGCGGAGCCAGTACTTGCGCACCGTCATCCCAGTATGCTTTGTAACCATTATATTCCTTCGGGTTGTGAGAAGCAGTCAGGATGATACCGCTCTGGCAACCGAGGTGACGGATAGCGAAAGACATTTCGGGAGTAGGACGCATATCGTCGAACAGATATACTTTGATACCGTTGGCAGAGAAAATATTGGCAGAGGTCTCCGCAAACAAACGGCTGTTGTTACGGCAGTCGTGACCAACCACAACAGAAATCTGCGGCAGATCTTTAAAGTTCTTCTTCAAATAATTAGAAAGACCTTGTGTAGCGGCACCTACCGTATAGATGTTCATACGGTTGCTACCTACGCCCATGATACCGCGTAAACCACCGGTACCAAATTCGAGGTCTTTGTAGAATGCTTCTATTAATTCGGTTTTATCATCGTTTTCCAACATTCGCTTCACTTCAGCCTGAGTTTCAGCATCGTATGCCGGGGTCAACCATTTTTCGGCTTTTTCAGTGACCTGTTTAATAAGTTCCTGATTTTCCATTTCGATTATTGTTTATTGGTTAATGAATTATTACTATCTATTTCTTGAGCACACAAATGTAAAATAATAAGTTTATAAATCCTACATTTTTCCTCAAAATAATAACCGTAAGAATACATTTACCGGCTCTATTCAGTTAAAATGATACAGCACTAAAACATAAATATCATCTCTTGTCAAGCAAGAGGCCGCTTCACATGCCCGCCCCTGTAAATTTCCTCTCCGATAGTACTGCATAAACTCCCGGGAATGAATAGAAGACGCACCGGCATATTTCGGAAAACTTCCGTTCATATTATCTATCTCAACCGGCAGTTCAGGGATAAAATCACTATTGACCAACACCGGAGTAAAGATCTCCTTTTCGCGGTAATCGTAGACAAACGAGTCTCCGTCCAACTTCTTGATATTCCGTCTATACACTTTCTCTATCACATCCAAAAACAGAAAACGCCTGCTACAAGCTGAAACTGACATTAACTTCAAAGGAAAAGTAGAACGGGGAGCCGGAGTACGTACCAACAAAGGTTTCGCTCCTTCTTTCCCATAAGAGAAAACGGTATCATTGGAAAATTCGGATAATATCACTTCATCACCATTCTTCAACAATGGCTTTACGGAAAACATACAGGAAATTACCCCTTGCCTGTCTCCATTCCTTAGTCGGATGCGAAAGCGGTTCGTAATACGATACTTTACATGAAAAGGCAAAGGACGCATTCCTCCGTCAGTTTTCGACATTAAATAATAATAAGTTCCTTTTTGGACAGGATTATCTACATCTTCCCTTCCGTCGTTAAATATCAATGAATCTTTATCATAATCAAACACCTGTTCGAAAGACATATCATAGGGAAGATTCAACGTACGCTTATAGTTGCCGGACAGGCTATAAACCTGGATTTTGAAAACTGAACCGACTACATATATTTCTTCACGTTCTTCATCTACAAACACCGAGAATATATAATAATATTGTTCTTTTTGCTGTCCCTGATGATTAAAACGATAACGAAGTTTTCCGGTTGCCCGTTCAAAAACCATAATTGTCTGCTGCCAATTATAAGCTACTACCCAATGGGGCGAAACACTCGCTGAAGTCAGACTATATCTATCCAATGAATCCGCCCCGACTGTATACAAAGGAATATATTCAGGACTCGCCACCTCTGCCAAATCCAGTTTCTTTTCAGGATAAGCAGCATTCAAATCTATCACCGGCAACGTTTGTTCCACCGATACCGCCACATCCGAACGTTTACATCCTACCAGCAGACACAAGGAGAAAAAGAACCATATAATCTTCATCTACGTTTCATTTGAATTTGTACAATATGAGTAAAGGATTATCATCTACTGTCATCTTCTCCGCCACCTTCTTCAAGTTTCCCGTCAACTTTCCTTTCTCCAACATATCCAATAAACGGTCAGTATCCCACGAATCGAAAACACATTTTTCAGGTAATGCCGATAATACGCCTCCCATTCGCATTGAACGGGCGGGCGAATAGTCTTGATTCTCAAATTCCAAATCATATACTTTCTTCTCAACCGTATCATAAACAAATTCTTTAGTATCAAACGAAGTTTTCCCCGGTTCATATTTTTTCAATGCAGTCGACATTAACAGATAGCTCCCAATCTTGGCATAACATTGCATAACGAGTCTTGGCTCGGAAGCATCTGCTTTCGGAGTACGTACAAACAACGGGGTCAACTTATGATTACAATAAGAATAAACAGTATCACCTGCCAAATCTGCAAAGATAAACTCCGAACCACTATTTGCTAACGGATAGAGAGACATTGAAACGGTAGCCGTCTGTCCCCCTTGAGTAATATAAATGCGTTTTCCCACACGTTTGTGGATAGTTACCGGAAGGCGGGAAACAACTCCGTTCTTTTTCGAAATCAGTAAATAGGGACGACTATTGGGCTGTTTATCTTTTCTATCCAACATATAACTATCGTAACCCAACAAATGTTGCTCATCACAATTGTACATAATTTCAATCCGTACATCTTTGGGGATAGACAAAGAACGCTTGTATTTTCCCTCTATCGAATAGACCTGTATTTTATTAGATATGTCAAGCAGAAACAACTCTTTAGCCTTTTCGTCCAAGCGTAACTGCAAAGGATAGTTGTATTCTTCCCCACTCCCTCCTTTATGATTAAATGTATGGCATATTTTCCCTTTTCTGTCGAATACGAAGATTTGCCCTTCATTGGCATTATACGTTGTTATATAGTGTTCGGTAAATGAACAATGCAGAGTAGCCACTCCGTCCAGCAACACTTTATCCGATGTTTCCAGCGGAATGTATTCAGCAGTTGCAATATCTTGCAATACTAATTTCTTTTTCGGATATTCCTTAGTGATATCAATAGTCGGCAGTTTGGAAGTCATCTGCCCCGACTGAGCCGAACCGGCAACGGCAAGGCATAAAGCTAAAAAGGTAAATAATAGTCTTTTCATGGCTGTTTTATATTTAAAGTGAAACAATCTATATACTATTTTTTATTCTCATTAAGAAATGTTTCCAGCACATCGTTAGGGCCCAATCCCAGTTTTTTCTTTATACGTTGCTTGGATTTAGTCACAGAAGTATTATCTATATTGAATAATATCCCTAAAGCTGAATTGTCAAGCCCGGCATGAAGCAAATAACAGATTCTTCTGTCATGCTCTCTCAATAACTCACAACCATTCAGTCTGGCGGAAATATTCCCATAAAACAGGTCAATGAGTTCAAACAATCGGTTCCATTCTTCTTGTGTCTCTATGATTCCATAATAAGGTTCACTTTTCAATAGCCAAAGTTGTGTGAAAGCGGTAATCCGTTGTGAAGAAATAGATGAGTTGGTTCCCATTTGAAGTTGCTGTAACAATCCTTCCCTATCGGAATGCAATATATGCAGTTGTTTCATCAACAACAAATTCTCATGTTGCAGATTCTCATAATTTATAGATTTGTTCTTTTCTTCATGTAACAGTAACGCATTCTTCTGCTGAGTTCCTTTCAAATCACTGATAATACGCCTATTCTTTTCTATTACAGCTGTGTAATTCTCTATTTGACGCTCATTGTCACGTAAACGTTTCATAACACCAGCCAATACCTTCTCTTTCTTCCACTTCTCCCGATAATACAAAACCAACCCTACTACCAGCAAGCAACATGAAATTGACAGAATGATCAAATAATACATACGCTTTCGAAGTTGCTCATTCTGCAATTGCTGATTCTCCCATTTAAGACGTTCTTTTTCATAATTCTGTCCTAAAGCACGAATCGTCGAAGAAACCGAAATCTGTTTATCAAGCGAATCTTTACACTGGATATAATATTCGGCATACTTAACGGCAGTGTCCGGATGATTGGTTCTCTTCTCAATTTCATATAAAAGCTGATATGCACTCGAACATATATACATATCGCTCGTCTGAACAGCTTTCTTCAACCAAATTCTCGCTTCTTCGGCATTATTCATACCGATATAGTACTCCCCTGCAAGCAAATTGGAAAAATCGTCATCAGATACGCTATCCAAACACTTCAACATCAGACGAGGTGAATAATCGTAAAATCCCGCCTTTGAATAGATAGCTTCCAGTTCTTTGGATATAGTATGCAGTAACTTCTTATCTTCCAAGCGGGAAGCCACCTCAATAGCCTGCTCATAATAACAGGCTATGCTATCGGAATGATGCAACACCAAGTTCGTACGCCCTATATTACGCAATGCCAATGCCAACCGGATATTTTCTCCCGTCAATGCATAAATCGACGCACTTTGCCGAAATAAATCGAGTGCATCATAATAAAGTTCACGATATAAATAAACAATTCCGAGACGATCACTAGCAGCCGCTTCCAACGATTGTTCTCCCGTTTGCTTAGCTAATTCCAACGAACGATAATAGAAGGCTATTGAATTTTCCTCATTACCAACCTGACGGCAACTGTCACCCTTCTGTAACAGAGAGGCTATCTTTTCCCTCTCTACTTCAACAGATGATGACTCTTGGCAAGAAACAAAGAGTAATGTGATAAGCAAGTAATATATAATAAAGATGATTCGCATAGTAGTTGGTGTTTGAAATAGAATAAGGCAAAGATAGGCAGCAGCAGAAAAGAATCCAAATATTTGGAATGGACAAATACATGGCAAATACATTACTGATTATCAACATAATAAAAATCCACATCACCCGCAAAGCAGAAATGATGTGGACATTATATATGATTTAATAACAACTAAAACAACTATTATTCCGGCACTTCATATCTTTTTCCTGTCTGCTTCACATATTCTTCCAGAAATTCTTCCAGTGTCTGTCCTTTCCCATTCCGTTCTCCTGTCCCATAAAATGGTGTGATGTCTTCTAAAAATGATGCCATATCAATCTCTCCCTTTCACTTCTTTCAAAGCACTCCCAACATACTCATCGGTTCAAAAAAACGACCGATTTCTGTCAAAAGATTCGCAAAATAAACACAAGTTCCTGCTTCCGCCTCCGGATGTGATCCTTGAAAATCATAACACTGTACTCCCACAAGCGGCGCATGTGCTTTCTCCCAATCCCGTTCCAGAATCTCATGAATCTGTTCTTCATCTTCTTCGCCGACCCGAAGAAAAATCTCGATGTTCTGCCTCATCGCATCAAAAAAATGATAAAATTCCGGCAGATATTCTTCCATCTCCCATACAAACTCCGTAAACGTCTGTAACACATCTTTCAGTTCTTTTAATTCACTTGTTTCATAATTCTTTTCGCTCATACGGCTTCCCCTTATGCAGAACCCGTCACCTTGAACCACCACTTCAATCAAATCCAGTATAACATATTTCATGACAAGTGAAAGAATTCTCAACAAGGAATTGCATTTTTTCTTCAAACTCGTAAACCTATAGGAAAATCTGCAATGAGATTTCTTTTGGAATCTATGAAGATTTGAAGATCTGCAACGCGAATCTGCTGAAATAAGAAAAACCCCGGAAACACCGCATTCACGGGCGATTCCGGGGAAAAGTTCAAAGCTGTCTAGGGGACTTGAACCCCCGACCTCCGCCTTACCAAGGCGACGCGCTACCGACTGCGCCAAGACAGCTTATTGCGTTCCAGCAGAACGCAAAATTAAATATACACTACTTGAGTTTGATTGTCAAGTTAAAGCTGATCTGAATCCAGCAAAATGGT
>OHRT01000722.1_pt1 | contig 10466 bp, 11 predicted proteins | sample 1578521 | NCBI WGS metagenome assembly OHRT01 (sample SAMEA3879537, study PRJEB24766) | human gut metagenome | biome: human-associated habitat; feature: feces | place: USA | collected 1985/1987
CATTCCCAGGACCGGGACTTGGAGTACGTATTATCGGCGAAGTAACAGCTGAGAAAGTTCGTATCGTTCAGGATGCAGATGCTATTTATCGTGAAGAGATTGAAAATGCCGGACTTGATAAGACAATTGGTCAGTATTTTGCAGCACTTACGAATATGAGAAGCGTTGGTGTTATGGGTGATGAGAGAACTTATGATTATGCTGTAGCTCTTAGAGCCGTTAATACGGTTGATTTCATGACTGCAGAGGCAGCGGAGATTCCGTATGAAGTTCTGAATAAAGTGATGAGCAGAGTTATAAATGAAGTTCGTGGGGTGAATAGAATATTCTATGATCTGACGAGTAAGCCACCGGGAACGATTGAGTTTGAATAATCCACATATCACAGGGCACACCCTATTATCCTGTAAAAGGCAAAAATGATTATCCTATCAGCAACAGAGAGTAATACCGCAGCGTAGCTCTGTTGCTGTTCTTTTTTGTCATTTCTGCCCCGGTCACACAGGATTCTGACGCAGATAAAATGAGGCGTAAATAAGCAACGTGATATCGGCAAAAGCTGTAAAAATCCACGTGGAATTTTACAGCTTTCTGTATAGAATAGAAGTAGACGAAACATCACTGCGTGAGTGTGCTGCGAAACTACAAGGGCATGGCTAACACTGCGAAACGTTGATATTTCCTGGTGTTGCAGGGTGTGTGGGATGCTTTGGATGATGTTGCGAAAGTGACATTGCGATAGTGCTGCTGTGTAAGAGGATACTGTTATATGGGACGCAATAGAAGTTGGGTTGTCAGGATTACCACTGCGGAATGTGCTGTGGAATTGCGCTGCAGTGCCGAAGGGTTTGGCTGTGTGACTTTGCTGTGTGGTTTTGCCGGAGGGCTTTGCAGTGGGATGTGAGGATAGTGAGGATACTGGATTTTGCCCTTTGAGGATAATGTGGTGTGCCCCGGAACACCACACAATCACGAGAAACCAGTATTTATGCGAGTTGCAAGCAAATTTGCTTAGTGATTGGCAACAAAATGGCAACATTTTGTGATTATTCAAGAGATAGAAATTTTATTTCATAACGTATATAAAGAAACCTTACTGATTTTCAGAAGTAAAAAACTGAATATCGGTAAGGTTTTCTTTTTTTCTTAATTTTCTTTTTTAGTCAATTCTTTTAAGAGGTAATCACTCAGTTCCTGAGAGGGTATCTTGGCACGTTTCTGGTAAGTATCCAGTTCCGGGTACTTATATCTCCATTCATCATATTCTTCCTTGCTGATTTCACCGTTTTCCACTTTGTCAGCTTGTTCCATCCATGCACGAAGCATTTCATCGACAGATGAGCCGGGAGCAGATATGGAAGAGTCAAGGTAGAGATGAGGTTGTCCATCTACATTTTTTACCTTCAGACCATACATATCTTCCAGTGCAAATAGTGTATGCATCAGACCTATGTGAGTATCAATATCCGGCACTGTTAAAGCATGAGTATTGACATCGAAGATCTGAGACATTTGTTTTACAAGATCAATCTTAGGAACTCTGGCTTCAGATTCATATTGAGCCATGCGGACATCTGAGGTTTTTCCCTTGAATCCCAGTTGCTCTCCGAGTTGCTTTTGCGTCATGCCGATACGGTTACGAAAATATTTGATACGTTGTCCGATTGCCATTTTTGTTTGCCTCCTTATAGTGGTCATTCGTGTTGCCATAATTAATTGTGATAGAAAATAAAACAATTCTGTTTAGGTTCAGTATAGCATGAGCAATTTCGGATAGCAAGAAGAACTTAAACAAAAAAATTTAATATTCGCATAAAATCGCTTGACTTAAATTAAAATGTTTAGTATCATGCAAATGTAACAACTTAAACAAATTACGTTAAGACAGAAAGGGGAGATGTGATGTGACGAACAGAACTTTTATGACAGTAGAAGAAGTTGCAGCGGAACTGGGAGTTTCCAAGTCTTATGCTTATAAGATTGTCAAACAGCTAAATGAAGAATTGCAGAAGCTGGGTTATCTTACGGTAGCTGGCAGAGTGAACACCAATTATTTCCGCAAAAAAGTATGTTACAGCGAAGTGTAAGAGAGAGGAGAATTTGTATGAGTATTTACAAAGATAATGTCAGTGGCGAGTGGTTTATCGGTATACCGACTGGACAGGGAAAACGAAACAGACTTCAAAACGAGGATTTCCTACGAAGCGAGAAGCACAGATGTGGGAACACGAACAAATGTTAAAGCATGATGCAAAACTGGATATGACTTTCGCAAGTTTTTATGAAATCTATGTAGAAGATAAAAAGGAACGAATCCGGGATAACACATGGGGAACTAAGAATAATATTGCCAGAACAAAAATTCTTCCATACTTTGGGGAGAGAAAGATTGCAGAAATTGAACCAAAAGATGTAATTGCATGGCAGAATCATTTGCTTGCATTTAAGAGAGCGAATGGAAAAGGGTATTCTGCTTCATATCTGCGGAAAATCCACAGCCAGTTAAGTGCCATTTTCAATCATGCGGTTGATTTTTATCATTTGCCTTCTAATCCGGCACAGAAAGCTGGAAATATAGCAATAGAGGAATATAAGGAAATGTTGTTCTGGACGAAAGAAGAGTATTTGAAATTTGCAGATGTGATGATGGATAAACCAGTTTCTTACTACGCTTTTGAAATGCTTTACTGGTGTGGTATCCGTGAAGGAGAGTTACTTGCCCTGACACCAGCGGATTTTGACTTTACAACGCATACACTGCGAATTAACAAATCATATCAAAGATTAAACCGGGAAGATGTGATTACCCCACCAAAGACATTTAAAAGTAACAGATTTATCAAGATGCCACAATTTATATGTGATGAGATGCAGGATTATATGGGAATGCTTTACGGTCTGAAGGAAGACGAAAGAATTTTCACGATTTCCAAATCTTATCTGCATCATGAAATGAATAGAGGATCAAAAGTGTCTGGGGTGAAGCGAATCCGTGTGCATGATTTGAGACATTCCCATGTATCGTTATTGATCAATATGGGATTTACGGTATTGGCAATCGCAGACCGAATGGGACATGAGAGCATTGATATCACTTACCGATATGCACACCTGTTTCCAAGTGAGCAGACGCAGATGGCAGAACAACTGGATATTGAAAGGATGGAAAAATCAAATGGAGAAGAATTTGGACAGTAAAGGAAGATGGAGAAACAAAATTGTAGCATTTCGGGTATCGCCGGAAGAAGCAGAGCAGATTGATGCATGTGTCCGATTGTCAGGACTTAGCAAGCAGGACTATATCACAAAACGATTAACTGATCGGGAAATTGTGATACAGGGAAATCCAAGAGTGTATAAAGCATTGCGAAATCAGATGGCAGAGATTTATGAAGAATTGAAACGTCTGGAAAAATGCAGTGAGGAAAACGAAGAGTTGCTGAGTACCCTGAGATTGGTTGCAGAGACACTGTATGGATTGAAAGGGGATAATGAATGACAGTAAAAGAAAAAATGACTGCTCCGATTGCATCTGTTGGCGCAGATGTGGAACAGCCATTAGAAAATTTAAAAACCAACCAAAGTATAGCAGATTTGCCCGGTAAGGGCAATCTGCAAGCCACAAATAATGCGGAAAATACAGCAAAATCAGCAAATAAAAAGAATCCAGATGATCTGGAAACAGTTTCTATGATGGAATTATACGATACTGCATATCCACCCAAACTGCCGATTGTAGATGGACTTCTGTATAACGGAACGTATCTTTTTGTGGGGTCACCGAAAATTGGAAAATCATTCTTTATGGCACAGATTGGATATCACATCAGTAAAGGACTTCCATTGTGGGGCTTTTCAGTCAGACAGGGAACGGTTCTCTATCTGGCATTGGAAGATGATTATGCAAGGTTGCAGAAGCGATTATCACAGATGTTTGGAATGGAAGGCAGTGAGAATTTTTATTTCGCTACAAAATCCAAATCGCTCAATGACGGACTGGAAAAACAGCTTGTAACGTTTGTGACAGAGCATAAAGACGCAAGATTGATTATCATTGATACTCTTCAGAAGGTTCGAGAGGTCGGTGGAGATAAATTCAGTTATGCCAGCGATTATGAGATTGTAACGAAGCTGAAAGCATTCAGTGATAAATATGGCATCTGTTTTCTGGTTGTTCATCATACAAGGAAAATGGAATCTTCCGATAGTTTTGATATGATTTCTGGCACGAATGGATTGCTGGGAGCTGCGGATGGAGCATTCGTCATGCAGAAAGAAAAGCGTACAGATAATAAGGCAGTTCTGGAAGTGGCAGGGCGTGACCAGCAGGATCAGAAATTATGGTTGAACTTTAACCGGGAGAGATGTGTCTGGGAACTTACCAAGACAGAAACGGAACTTTGGAAAGAATCAGAAGAATCCAGTGTTGGAAAAAATCAAAGAGCTTGTAACAGAAACTGCACCAGAGTGGGCAGGAACAGCGACAGAGCTTGTGGAAGTATTGCAGGTGGAAATGCAGCCGAACGCATTATCACGAAAATTAAATGTCAGCCTGGAACGATTGATTCTGGAATATGGAATCCAGTATAAAACAGAACGAGGACACGATGGAAGAAAAATTAGATTAACCTTTGTCGGAAAACAAGCGTGACGATATGTGACGGTTGTGACGGTATTTTATATAGCGTGTCGGTAGTGAAAATATCGTCACTATCGTCACGACCGTCACGGAAAGGAGAAACATGGAAAGAAAATCACAGGTGCAGATACCAAAAGATTTATTACTGGCATTGTTCCAGTATCATCTTGCCGGGAACGAGGAATATCAGCCAGAGATAGAAAAAGCATTGATGGAAAAATTAGACAGTATGGTAAAACGTCAGTTATATACAACATTCAAAACAGCATCAACCGAGGAAGAACGGGAAAAGGCAAGACAAGAGTATTTGGATAAGTGTGGAATGCATGAGAACTTTCGTTGGTAAAGATTTTGCCTGATTACCTAATAACAGGAGCGTGGCACGCACCTGTAGATAGCAAACAAGGAGAAAGCCGGTAATGTGTAGTCGGGAGTTGGCTGGCGAAGTAAGGAGATTTTCAAAAGGGAGCCCTGATTCAGGGCGTCCTTGCAGGAACGATAAATGAAGGGAGAATAATCAAATGAGAGAAGGAAGATTAGGTTACAACAGTTATAACAAGAGATATGGCTTATTATCATCAGACTTATGGATTGATACGGGATTTCATTGCGGAGATCTGGAGTATGTACGGGCAAGGATACCGGAATAAAGCAGACAGGAAGAGTAATAGTCGGTTTGTTGTTAGTGAAAAAATAAGCCCGGATACGGGCAGAAAAAGAGGGCGGATACGCCCAAAATGAAAAGCGAAAGCCAAGTTGTGGTAGATGTAAGAAGCATCTCACAAAGCCCTCGGCGTTTGAGAGCGAAATACACCCATCGCACAAATTAAAGATTTGTACTCAGGATATTTCGACCTGCCGGGAGCTGTTCCGCCGACAGGCGGATAGTTCGTAAACGGATGCCGATGCATCCACTCACAAATGATATGGCAGAATTTATTTTGCCGAAGACAAGGAGGGAGTGCCTATCGGAAGAAATTCATTTATTCAAATGACAAAACTAAGCAATGTAAAAGGCAGGATCACTTATATATCCAGTCATGCAAAACAGGAAAACCTCTATGCAGTTTATGAAACCACAGAACGGAAATTCTGGCGGGAACTTGCAAAATGTAATCAGGAAGAATTTGCAAAAAGTGGAACAGAAGGAAAATGTATTGAGGCAAGAGAACTGATCATTGCTTTGCCAGAGAGTTTTACAGAATATCAGCCGGATAGATTGCTACAGCTTTTTACAAATCATTTTAAACAGAATTATGGAACAGAGTGTATTGCTGCTTTGCACCACAATAAAAGAAAGACCAATTATCACATTCATTTGATATTTGCAGAACGGAAACTACTGGATGAACCAATCATTAAAATTGCCAGCAGAAATATATTTTATGATGAAAATGGAAAACATGTCCGAACCAAGAAAGGGATATTAGGAGAAGATGGCGAGATCCGAGAAGGCTGCAGTATTGTGAAGAAAGGAGAAGTCTATGAGAAGAAGCTGTTTACTGCGAAAGATGAACGCTTCAAGTGCAATTCATTTCTGGATGAGGTAAAGCATTCTTATACAGATTTAATCAATATTTATGTGCAGGACGAGAAACAGAAACTACAGGTATTTGAGCGTGGCAGTGTTTATCTTGCAACAAAGAAAATCGGAAAAAATAATCCGAAGGCACAGGAAATAGAAGCGGATAATCAAAAACGCCGGGAATGGAACAGAGCTGTTGATATGGCATTGATTAGTGGAGTGCCGGAACCGAAGATAATGGAAGTGAAGCGGAAAGAAATCACGGAGCCAATCAGGGAATCAATTGCCCGGCGTGGAAACAGACCACGATTATTTTCCAGAGTTGTAACAGTGGCTGTTGAGGCATTGGAGTTTTTGATAGCAAGTGTGCTTTTTAAGAAACCCAGGGAAGTGCCAAAACAGACAGAGCAAACGGAAGCAGAACACCCAGAGTATGTTGCTGAAAATAGCACGGCAGCAGTCAAGACAACAAAAGAAGAAAAGGCAGAACCGGAACAACCTAAAATGACGAGGCTTGCATCAAAGTATCCGAAACTATTTAAAGTGAATAAAGAACTGGAAGATCAAAACGGTGCAATTCAACAGAAACAAAAACAGCTTTCTGCAAAGAAGAAAGAACTGTCAGAAGTCACGGGATGGTTTAAAGGAAGAAAGAAAAAAGAATTGCAGAAAGAAATTGATGAACTGAAAAGCCAGATTAGAGATATGAAAGATTATCTTCCAAGGATTGTGCAGAAAATCGGATATAGAAGTGTACAGGAATTTTTAAAGGATTTTAAGGCTTCTCAAACTGAGTATAGTCAGTATCGAACTGCAATAGAAAAATGGAAGAAAGAAACAGGAAAAGAGCCAGTAGCGCATGGTATTAGGGCGAAGCTGGCAGAAAAGAAACAAGAAATACAGAATGAACAGAAAAATAAACAGCATACCCATAGTCAGAATAAAGACCGGGGAGCAAGATAGGAGGACAATCATGGAGAAACACATTATGGGAGAAAATGGAATCAGTTATACTTTAGGAGAGGACGGTCTGTATTATCCAGACCTGTATCTCCCGGAGGAGACAGAGTATCCGATTGGAAAGTATGGAATGTTGAGAAAGATATATTTGCAGGAGCATCGGAAAGGATTATATCTGGAGTTGGTACTTGCCGGGAAGTTAAATGAGCATCTGCATCAGATTGACAAGGAATGTAATCAGATGATGGACAGATTAGTGGAGCAGATGAAAGAAAGGCAAGGCGTGACGGAAGAACTGAAGATGCAGGATCAGATGGCATGGGTCGGAAAAATGAATAATATCCGGGCTTGTGCGGAGGAGATTGTAGTAAAAAAGATTGTCTATGCGTAGCGTGTAGGGCGGCTTTTTAGCTGCCCTTTATCATAAAAATAATGAAATATAAAAATATCGAGAAAAGAACATAAGTTCGATAAAAAAGCTTGCAATTATTCAGATAAATGAATATAATGATGAGGAGAACTAACGGAGGATGAATATGGATTACTTAACAACAATGGAGATGTCAAAAGAGTGGGGGATTTCTTCAAGGAGAATTGCTGTTCTTTGCGAACAAAATCGTATAAATGGAGTTATAAAAAAAGGAAAAACATGGCTTATTCCGCAAGATTCTATAAAGCCTGCAGATGCTAGAAAAAATAATCATGGTCAGCGAGGTGTATCAAAATGTTAAAAGATAAAACATTGACATATATAAGCTTGTTTAGTTGTGCAGGTGTTGGTTGCTTTGGATTTAAAAAAGCAGGATTCGAATGTATAGCAACAAATGAATTGATTGAAAGAAGAATAAATGTTCAAAAGTTTAATGATAAATGTAAATTTGATTCTGGATACATCTGTGACGATATAACGACAGAAGAAACAAAAAATAAGATTTTTGCAGAAATAAAAAAATGGGAAAAGATGGGCAACGATAAAGTGGACGTTCTAATTGCAACTCCGCCTTGTCAGGGTATGTCAGTTGCTAACCATAAGAAAGCCGAAAATGAGATTATTAGAAATAGCTTAGTGGTAGAATCGGTACATTTGGTTCAAAAAATAAATCCTAGATTTTTTATTTTTGAAAATGTGGCTGCTTTTATGAAAACTGGATGTACAGCACCAGATGGTTCGGTAAAGGCAATAGGCGATGTTATATATGAAGAATTAGGAGAAAAGTATATTATCGCTAGCAGAATATTGAATTTTAAAAATTATGGTTCCAATTCATCTAGAACACGTACTGTTGTTATAGGTGTAAATAGAGAGATGGCAGAATATGTATCTCCAATAGAGTTGTATCCAGCGTATGTAGAAGAAAAAAGTCTTAGAAGTATTATCGGCAATATGCCGGAACTTGAATGGGGAGAGATTTGTTCAAGCGATTTTTACCATGCATTTAGAACATATCCAGAGAGAATGAGATGTTGGATACATGATTTGAAAGAAGGCGAGTGCGCTTTTGATAATCAAGATGAACTGAAACGTCCACATAAAATAGTAGATGGTAAAATTGTACCTAATATTCAGAAAAACGGCGATAAGTATACACGTCAATACTGGGATAAAGTTGCACCATGTATTCATACAAGAAATGATCAGCTGGCAAGTCAAAATACAGTTCATCCGAAAGAAGATAGAGTGTTTTCTGTTCGTGAACTTATGAAAATTATGACTATTCCAGATGAATTTAAATGGGTAAATTTTTCTCTGGAAGAATTAAATGCACTTCCAGAAAAGAATAAAAAAGCTTTGTTAAAAAAAGAAGAAATAAAGATAAGACAAAGTATTGGAGAAGCAGTTCCGACAAATATATTTTTCCAAATAGCGGAGAATATAAAAAATTTTATGGAACAAGAGCATTTTACAACTGCAATTATAAATAAAACGATAGAGAATTATAAGTTGGAAGATGCAGAGAATTTGATTAAATTTATTCAGAATAATCCGCTCAATTTAGGGAATGCATCATTAGCAAGGATTGCTGAATTAACAAATTCAAAAAGGGAAAATAATGCTGCATATTATACGAACAAGTTTATTTTGAATGAAATATTTAAGGAGTTGCCATCTATAGAGAAAGATGTGATAACTATTTTGGAACCATCCGTAGGAATAGGGAATTTCTTGCCTTTTATTTTTAAAAAATATGAGGAAACCAAAGAAGTAAATATTGATGTGGTAGATATTGATGGTCGTAACCTGGAAATATTAAGACTATTGTTAGCTAAGCAAAAGATACCATCTAATATGAAATTGAATTTTATTCAAGCAGACACATTGTTGTATGATTTTAACAAGCATTATGATTTAGTTATTGGGAACCCTCCATTTTCAAAGTTGAAAGCAAAAGATGCCGCAAAGTATCTGAAAAACAACATTAATAAAGAAACAACTAATACATTTGAGTTCTTTCTAGAAAAGGCAATGACACTATCAGATTATGTTGTTATGATAACGCCAAAAGCGGTATTAAATACCCCGGAATTCAGAAAAACTCGTGACCTGCTTGCAACTAAAAAAATTGATTGTATACAGGACTATGGGGAAAATGGTTTCAAGGGAGTATTGGTAGAAACAATTTGCCTATTTGTTGATACAAACGAAAAGCCAAATGAAACTAAAGTGGAATCATTGACTTTGAAGAAAACCGTGGTTCAAAAGCAGAAGTATATTACAGATAAGGAATATCCATACTGGATTATTTATAGAAATGATTTTTTTGATGGTATTTCTCAAAGACTTGATTTTGATAAGTTTACAGTATTCAGGGATAGACAGATTACCAATTCCAATACAACTCAGGATAAAGGCAAAGATTGTTTAAGAGTTATTAAATCAAGAAATATAAGTGATGATGGAAAGGAAATAATTGATATTCCGGGATATGACTCTTATATAAAGAAAGACACTGTAGAAAATTTGAGTGCTTATAAATTTGTGGGAAATCAGAATGTTTATTTAACTCCGAATATGACATATAAACCAAGGGTAATGCGTAATTCTGGAAATGTAGTAGTAAATGGTTCGGTTGCAGTATTGATTCCTAAAGAAAAGATGGCATTATCAGAAAGACAAATGGAATATTTCTCTTCTGCAGAATACAGAAAGTTTTATCAAATCGCAAGAAACTATCAAACACGTTCATTAAACGTGGATGCAACAAGTGTATTTTTTTATGGAGTACTAAAGGAGTGTTGTAATGGATAATACAACAATACAAAAATTTTTAGATGAACATGATTATGATATCAGGAAAACACATAATGGGCGTTGGATAGATCAAAAATGTACAATGGATGTAG
>OHRT01000729.1_pt1 | contig 10382 bp, 6 predicted proteins | sample 1578521 | NCBI WGS metagenome assembly OHRT01 (sample SAMEA3879537, study PRJEB24766) | human gut metagenome | biome: human-associated habitat; feature: feces | place: USA | collected 1985/1987
CGTAGCGAAGGTGTCGCTTCCCCAATACTTTTCCAATCCGGGGATAGCGTTCGGAGCGTAAGGTTTACCATCCTTGGTATGCCCGTAATTATTCTCGCCGAGGTAACTGGCGAGACCTCCGGCGGCATGCCCGGCTATATTGACCTCGAATCCCCAATGATGCGGATCTTCCCCTGGAGTATCTATCGCTCCGAAATGGGCTTTTCCACAATGTATAGTATGATAACCGCTGTTCTTTAGCAGTTGCACGAAGGAGGTTCCTACGAAAGTATGATTAGTGCCGGACACTTGACTTACTCCATTGTAATTCCAGTCAGGGACTGCCAGAATGCTATCTTTACGGTCTGTCATTGTATTCTTTTGCAGCGTCCAGTTAGTTACTCGGTGACGTGCGGCGTTTGTTCCGGTGATGAGGCTGCACCGGGTAGGAGAACTGATACTGTTGGCATACGCTTGAGTAAACATCATTCCCTGTTTGGCTAACCGCTCCATATTGGGAGTCTCGTACAATTCGTTATAGTGTGTTTTCTGTGTCCAGAATGGGAGTGAAGTATCCTGCCATCCCATATCGTCTACCATAAAGAGAATGATATTCGGACGTTTGTCCGCGTGTTCTATTTGCATATTGCTTTGTGCTTGCAGATTGGTTGCAGCGAGTGGCACAAATGCAAGGGGTAATAATGTTTTTTTATTCATGGGGGTCATTTTATTCTATGGAATATGCATTAAAATTAATAATATCTGGTAATGCGATAGATTCGGTTAAAGATAAGTTCGAGCACTACAAAAAGGAATCATTTCTCACCGTGATGAGAATAAATACTCATAGTAGTGAGAATTTTTTCTCATTGCATTGAGAAAATTTTCTCATAGGCATGAGAACACTTGAGAAAATGCAAGAATGTAACTTGTTACAAATCAATATTGTATAATTTCAATTTATTATATAAAGTCTTTCGATCAATATTCAGTAATTGCGCTGCTTTACTCTTATTGTTTCCTGTTTGGCGTAGCGCCTCCAAAATATGCTCTTTTTCAGTCTCTTCATTGCGTAATGCAATGCTCGTATTGCTGGATGCAGGAGTTTCTAAAAGCTCGGTCCCCAATTCCAATAAAGTAATGAAACTGCTTTGTGCCAATAACGTTGCTCTTTTGACGATGTTCTTCATTTGGCGCAAGTTTCCCGGCCAATGATAATTCATTAAAGCTTGCGATGCTTTTGCATCGAAACCAATCAGGTGTTTATCCAGTTCCTTGTTTGCCTGATCGAGGAAGAAATTGGCAAAGAGCAGAATATCTTCTTTCCGTTCTTTCAGATCGGGCATACGGAGGGTAAATTCATTGATACGATGATAAAGGTCTTCACGGAAAGTACGTTCATTCACCATTTTGCGCAAATCGGCATTGGTGGCGGAAACTACACGGATGTCCGTTTTGCGGGGACGACTGTCGCCGAGCACTTCGAAGGTCTGATCCTGCAATACACGCAGAAGCTTCACCTGACAGGAAAGGTCGAGGTCGCCTATTTCATCAAGGAAGATCGTTCCCTTGTCTGCCATTTCGAAACGTCCGGTACGGTCGGCGGAAGCGTCGGTAAAAGCTCCTTTCTTGTGCCCGAACATTTCACTTTCAAACAGGCTTTGGGAAATTCCTCCGAGGTTTACTTTTACAAAAGGATGCTTAGCACGCTGGCTGTTAATATGGATCGCTTCGGCTATCAGTTCCTTACCTGTACCGCTTTCGCCTGTTATTAATACGGAGGCGTTGGTCTTTGCAATGCGGGCAATGGTATTCAATACGTCCGTCAAGCCTTGGCTACGACCGATAATATGATTACGATTGAATGCGTCGTTCTGTTCCTGCGTTGTTTCTTTAGGAGCAGTGGAAAGTTCCAAGGCCGTCTCGATACGTTGCAGCAGGGCAGCGTTGTTCCACGGTTTGGGAATAAAGTCAAAAGCTCCTGCCTGCATTCCCTGCACGGCAAGTTGGATACTCCCCCAAGCTGTCATCAGTATCACCGGAGTGTCGGGACGGAACACTTTCACTTGTTTGAGCAGAGTCAAACCTTCTTCACCTGTCGTTGAGAGAGTGAAGTTCATATCCATAAGTATCAAATCCGGAGCTACCGTACGCACTACTTCGATAGCTTCCCAGGGACCGGGAACTACCTGTGCTTCGTATCCCGCACGCTTCAACATAAAACTAAGCGAAGAACGTACCGCGCTATCATCGTCAATTATCAGAATCATAGTTCGTATTCCTTATTCTATATTCTATCAGAGCTTCCTTTTCTATTACTGTGATGATGCAAATCTACAAAAAAATACTGTCTTTATGGACCTTTCCTTTTTTATTGTCGCACTATTTCATCAAAATCGGCTTCCAGTTCGGTATTGGTACGGAAATCCCAAAGCGTCAGGCTACGAATCTGATAAAAATAATACCAATAATAATAGAGCTCGGAAATGTGCTTCTGACGCGCCGCATCTTTGGAACTTTGAGCGTCGTTCAGGTCCAGCGTATTAATCTTGCCAATCAGAAAGGTTTCAATACTGGTCTTGTAACGTTGCTGCGCTATGAGATCAGCTTCCTTTGCAATAGCTAACTGCTGCGCCTGATTATTGAAATTCTCCACTAACAGGAAAATGTTCTGATTGAAGTTTATCTGTTCCTGACGGATTCTGGAAAGCACCACTTCACGGTTGCTCTTGGCAACCCGAACTTTACCCCGGCGTTTTCCCCAGTCCAGAATAGGAATCTTAACACCGACCTGCACAATTTGGTTATCCTGCAAATTCTTGTAAACAGCAGGGAAATCACGATTCTCTCCGGTATACCCCACACTTGCAAACAGATCGATGCTACGCAGGTTACCGCGTGCCGTGGCCACTTCATAATCAGCTTCCAACTGTCGGCGACGAATGTTCTGAGCAAATGAGTTACGTTCCAAAGCTTTGCTCAACACTTGATTGTATTCCATTTTCGTTCCGTCCACAGTTTCGGGAATGACGGGACGCAGATTTTCATCCTCTCCCACTCCCAAAAAGGCACGAAGCTGGAACATCTTGGCATTGAGGTCACTTTCGGCCTCCGTCAAAGAAGCTTTTGCATTCAAGGCGGAAAGTTTCAGTTGCAAGAGTTCGTTTTCGGAGATCTGCCCCATTTCACGTTTAGCAAGTGCTACTTTGTAGAGGTGGTCGGCATTGGAGAGGTTTTGCCTGGCTGTCCCCAAGTTTTCTTCGGCCAGCAGGAGATTAAAATAATAGGTGATTGCCCGCATGGTTACTTCTTCGGTAGCGGTGATAAAAGCAGCTTTTGCTTCCGCATAACGTACCGGTTCAATGCGCCTGTTCCATTTCACGTTGTTTACGCCAAGAATCGGTTGCGTGAGTTTCAGCGTAATGGGAACAGACATGAAGTGACGGTCGCCTCCGGAGCCCAACTGCTTCATATAGTCGAGCGAAGACACCAATGAAAGTTTACCGCCGGTAAGCCAGATGTTCTGGTCAATGGAAAGGTCGCCGGAAAGTCCCAAAGCACTGTTACGGACAAAGCTGTATGAACCGTCTGCATTCTGATAGGAGCCATAAGACTTGTTGTAATTAGGCAATGTACCGGTCAGGTTGACTTCCGGCAAAAGATCGGCACGGAAGGTACGATATTCCCAATAGGCAGTTTTCAATTCATTCAGGGCAACGGCGGCATCTACGGATTGCACGCGTGCCATAGCAATAGCTTCATTCAAGGTTATCTTCCTTTCCTGCTGTGCCGATAATACCACAGGCAGGCAAACAGCAGCAAGAGCAAACAATATACTTTTCTTTTTCATTACGCACTATATTTTTCACCTAAGGAGGTTCAAACGATGTGCCAAAAGAATAAGGTATTTATTTTCAATCAATTAAAGAATAAGAACAGTGTTCATTTTCGGACACTATGCTCAAAAATGAACGTTCGATTATGTATGCAGCCGTTTTAGTATTGTTTGTAGCGGGTACGGGTGTCTATTCGCAGTAGTTAGGAAGACGTACCGTAAAGCAGGTGCCTTTACCTACTTCGGAAGTGACACTGATAGTTCCTTTCAGACGTTCGACAATAGTCTGGCAAATACTCAATCCCAAACCTGCCCCCTGCGTAAAGTTATCGACCTTATAGAACCGCTCGAAGATATGGCGGATACCTTCTTCCGAAATGCCGACTCCCGTATCTTCTACGAAAATCCGGGTATAACCCGGTTCTTTATCTTCTTCATAACCGAAAGTGATAAAGCCGCTACCGGTGAACTTGGCAGCGTTATTAATAAGGTTATTGACTACCTGTTGCAGGCGGACATTATCTGTCGTAAGATATTTCTTGTCGCCCGCAGGCATACGCAGTACCAGTTCTACGCCCGCAGGCATATTCAGGCGCTGCGAATCATGGACAGTTTTGAGCAATAAAGGCAGGTTATGTTCCGCAAACATAAATTCCATTGTTCCCGATTCGATGCACGACAAATCGAGAATATCGTTAATCAAAGCCAGTAACAATCCGCAGTTCTTGTTGATTGTGGCAATAAACTGCGTCACCTCTTCTGCGGTAAAGTTACTCGTATCACTCAACAAATCGGAGAAACCGACGATAGCATTCAGCGGAGTGCGGATTTCGTGGCTCATATTGGCAAGGAAGGCCGACTTCAATTTATCCGCCTGAAGCGCCTTATCACGTGCCTCCCGCATCTCTTGCTCAGCAGTCTTATACCGCTGGATACTCTGACATACACCTAATATATTATAGAGAGAATCCTGCGTCAAGCCGGTAACAATAGAAGAACGGTACTCCCACCACTCATATTCGCCTTTCACATTACGCTGGCGGAAGTTCAAACGTGTGCTTTCTTCTTCACCCGACAAGGCCTTGTCAAAAAGAACACGTATTTCTTTTATATCATCCGGATGAATCGTACGATCCATTTCTTTGCGAGAAATGGTAGTAACAGCTTCATCATAACCGAGCCTCACCAGAAAGCCTTGCGGAAAAATAAAGCAATTTGTTTCCATATCAAACTGCCACGGATAAATAGCGCTCTCGTCCACTGCCATGTCGAAGAAACGCTTCTGCATCTCTTCATCCGATATATTACGTGCAGAAAGAGCCATACCGGTAATTTCTTCCCTTGAAAAAATAGGCACGATTTCTCCCGATACGGGAAAATATTTGTCACTATGTACTTCTTTCATAAAGGCACCTTGCGGTATCATAACACTCTTTCCGGTCTTTGCTACTTCCTTCAACATTTTATGGAGGATATCCTGACCATTATGATAAACCTTGAAAATGCTTCCCGCCATCATTCCTTCATACACACGTCCGCCTATATCGAACGGCAAATGTAGCATTTGCAACAGGGAACGATTGGTGAAATGGATATGTAAATCGGTATCATACGTAATGACACCGTCGCGAATGGAATGGAAGATATTATCAAACTCATTGCGTTGCTCTACCATTTTATTTTGTACCAACAAACGGGTCTGTACCTGTACCCTCCGCTTAGCCTCGCGACGATTGACGCGAATCAACCATACGATAGATGCAATCAACAATGCCAGAATAGACGGATAAAGAAGGATAAACAAGAGTTTATATTTCTCCCAATAGGGTTCATTGACAACAGTTCCTTTCGAGCCTATCTTGTCAGGATTGACATGAAAAAATTCCAGCTGCTTGTAGTCATATATAAACCCTTGCGGAATCTCAGTAACCCCGACGTCTTTGGGAGATGTTCCTTTTAACACGGAAGAAGCTCTCTGTGCGGCCTGCATTGCCGAAGTATAGGCATCGCAATCATAAGCACCGAACACTCCGTTGGTCAAACCAACATTCTGTGTAGCAAAAACAGGGGCTTTCGAGTTTTTGCCTACAAAAGAAAGAAAAGGAGACCATTTGGGAGCAATTACCACACGTCCGTAACTATTACGCGGATAGCAAATAGCAGAAATAATATGGCTGGTTGTCTGATTTTGTGTGTTATATATCTTCATGTCATAATCGGGATTATCTTTCTGAAAGACTTCCCATTCCTCCTGAAAATCCTCCAGTCCCTTGTTACTCAGAAAACTATTATCAATCACACAAATAACCTCTTTGCGTTTGGGAAACAGTCGCTGTGCCTCCCGCAAAATAATATCAAAATCAGGATTGACCGTATATCCGCAGACATTGGGATGAGCGGCAAACAGCTTCTCATCCGGATACTTAATACCAAAAAATACAACCGGTATTTGCAAGGGCAACGAGTCTCCACACGCAAAGAGCGTATAGAAAGCCTCATCACTGGATGTCACAATCAAATCGGTCTCCCTGTCACGAGCACGCTCACAGAAACGACGCATAATGACTTTCTCAGATCTGAATGCCCAAAAATCCGCATCCAGATATTCAGTCGTTATATTCACTTTCAATCCATTATCTTTAAAGCCTTTCACCAAACCTTGGTTCAAATCGCGATGCCAAGGAGTCTGCGAAGTATACGATTGGATAAAAAGCACATTGTATGTACGCTCCGATGCTGCCGCTTGACAAAGAACGGCAATAAACAGAACTACAAACACACAGAAATATCGTTGTTTCATAAGCAAAAGATCTGCACCTCTTTCAATATTGTTCGCACAAAGATAAGTTATTATATTGAAAACAATGCAAATAGCCTTAACTTTTTACTGCACTTGATGCCCGTCAAAGAAACGAACTGTCCGCGAAGTCTGTTTTGCCTGTTCTTCATTATGCGTCACCATAACAATCGTCCGTCCGTCTTCCTTATTCAACCGGTGAAGCAGTTCCATAACTTCCGCTCCCATTCTGGAGTCCAGGTTACCGGTCGGCTCGTCAGCAAGGATAATCTCCGGATTGCCGATAATCGCACGGGCAACAGCAACACGCTGGCACTGACCACCGGAGAGCTGAGACGGGAAATGACGCATCCGGTGACTTAACCCCACCTTTGCCAAAACGTCCTGTGCCAACCGCTTGCGTTCACTGCTACTCATACGACGATAAAGTAAAGGCAACTCAACATTATCCAGCACATTGAGCGAATTTATCAGGTGGAAGGACTGAAACACAAATCCCAGTTTCTTATTACGGAAAGCGGCAAGTTCCTTATCTTTCATGCTTTCAATTCTTGTTCCGGCTACTTCTATACTTCCACCGGTTGGTGTATCCAATAGCCCCATAATGTTCAATAAAGTGGATTTACCACAACCTGACGGCCCCATAATGCTCAGGAACTCTCCTTTATTCACTGTAAGGTTTACATCCTCCAACGCTACCGTCTCAATCTCATTGGTGCGATAAATCTTATTAATGTCAACTAATTTAATCACAGTCGTAAGTATTAAAATCGTTATTATTATAATCTGTCTTTCTCTTTTTCCGGTCGTATCTTTCATCATTTATTCATCACGCAAGGCTTCGGTGGGAGGAATCCTGCTTATCTTGTAAGCCGGAATAAAGACTCCGAGCAACACCACAACGATAATAATGATATAAACTATAAGTGACACTACTATATAATGCAGCCAGAAATTGTTAATCCAAAGTGAAGGCACGACATAGCCCTGTTCATACCAGTTGCCTTCTGCCAGTCCATACTGCAAATAAATCAGACACCCCACCAACCAGGCAAACGAAGCCAATATAGCAGCTTCTCCCATTAATAGCCTGCATATATTACCCGGTGCTGCCCCATAGCTCAACATAATTCCCACTTCTTCACGGCGGCTACGGGTTTGGAGCCAGAAAGCACCGGTGACTCCTAACGCCAGATTAATAAGAAAGAAAACCGCTAATATTATATTCATCTGGTATTTATTGGTAACACCGGAGCCATATTCCAAGTAATCCAATTGTTCCTTGTAAGTAGAGACCTCCCGTATATAAAGATTACCGGCTTTCAGATTACTGTATGCCCAAGTACGGAAGTCATGCAGAAAACGTTGCTCGGACACATCCGGTTGCAGACGAATCAAAAAAGATCCCCCGTTCCATACTTCTTTCGAACGAACATTCAATTGCGGTTCAAAGAAAGAATACATACCTTGTTCATAATTACGGGAACGCACTTTCTCCACGACTCCTTTTATTGAGAAAAAAGTTGTATCCTTCTCATCGTCATCGCTATTATAAAACAGTCGTTTTCCGGTCAATCGGCCGACCTTCGGAAGGATCTGCAACAAATCAGCAGATACAACAAGATCATTTCTCTGATAATCCATATTGTCCAATTCTCCCAATGTCTTTCCTTCAAAGGTTTTGAAACCAAAAGTCTCAAAGAATCCGGTATGGGGTATAAAGTAGGATATGGACGCCGGTATTGCCAATGTATCGTATGCATAAGTATTATACGAACTCCCTCCCGAACCCGGAAAAGCAAAAGTCACCAAAGGAGCAGCATTCTGTACACCGGGATAATCACGCAACTTACGTAACATACGATGCATATTTTCCATTGTATGAAGAGAATCCGCTTCTTCCTTATTATAATCAGGAGCAGTGGAAGGCAAACTGCGGATAGGAGCAATCAGCAACCCGTCCGGTTCGTATCCTAAAGGCAACGTCTGATTATAACTTAACACAAAGAGAGGATCAGTGATATACCAGGTCAGAACAGTGACCAGTATCAGTTCGGCAAGCAACCACGCATTCCGGACTCGCCGTGCCCAAAGATTTTTCAATATCAGTTTCAACATAATGATCTAATTCTATTATATATAAGGTGATAACCCTATTTCTGCTCATTCAAAGATTCAACTATCGGATGGCGTAATGCATTCCATGCGGGTATTAACGCTGATATCAGATTCAGTAATAAACAGAACAGAGCCGCTGCCACAAAGATTAACGGAGCAAAAAACATATCAATTCCCATTCCCAAATTCACTCCTTTAGGAGGAAACTTAGGAAAGACTTCGAATAAACTGAATATCTCATATCCCGACAAAGCAAGTACAATCCAAGCTATTACCAATCCGAGAAGAGTTCCCAAGCCTGTAAGGAGTAGATTTTCCCAGATAATCTGTACCAATAACCGCCTGCGGGAAGCACCAAACGCCTTACGTATACCCAAATCCGGTAACTGGCGTTCCATACGGGCAGAAATCATGCCGCTCAAATTGAAAGCGGGAACAAAAAGTAATACCATAAAGATACCTACAAACATCCATATCACCCTGCCCCAGTCGACAGCGACATTACTCCAGAGGCGGAAAGTGCTATGCCAATAAAGTTCGGGTTGTCCCACTAAATCCAGCTTCCACCCGTCACCCATATCCGATACATTAAATTTACGGACAAGTTCCAGTACTTCATCTTGTACATCTGTGACACTTTTCGATTCCTTCATCAAAATGTAGACACGATAACCTCCCAACGCCCAATGGCTTCCTTCATCATCATAGCCATCGCGACAACTATAAGGAAGATAAACTTGGGCATACGAGTCCGGTGTAAGAAAACTGCCACTTTTCACAACACCCACCACTTTTACATTGGTATAATCCATTAAGAAGTTTTTACCGACCACTCCCTTAGTTGTTCCGAAAAGCTGCTGTGCATAACTATCTGTCAGTACTACATTATGAATACCGCTACGGCGATCGGCCTCAGTAAATGGCTTCCCCTCCAGAAAGACCAAAGGAAAGACACGGAAAAAGTTCTCGTCCGTATACCTTGCATAAGTCGGAATTTCTTCTTTGTCGTTTGTCACCCGGGCATAACTTGTACCAGACACTCCGGTACTTACTTCCGCACTTTCCAACGAGTAGAACCAGTCTTTCAACATTGCATAACTGATATTGGAAGAATGAGTACTCTCATCGTTTGTCATTTTAGCGGATTTCACCACCAATGTACGCATCCTGTTCGTCTCCGGATAAACAGGAGCCAACCGCACATAATACACAATAGCTATTACCATTGTCATAACGATAGAAATCCCTGTTCCTACAATATAGAGCGTGCTGAAAAGCGGATTCTGCTTCATTAAGTTCCACGCTTGTTTCAAATATACCCTGACAACCATATCTTCTACCTTATTTTAGTTTCAGTTTATTCTTGTTTTTATAGGAGTTCATATCGCTCACCACTACCCTGTCGCCCGGTCTCAACCCGCTCAGCACTTCTACATATTCAAAGTTGGAATCGCCCAACTGTACTTTACGTTTGACCAGTTCGCTATCCGAATCGCAGACAAACAGTTCATATTCACCGCGTCCCACATAGAAAGAGCAATTGGCAATACGCATCACATCTTCTTTCACGGCATTCATCACATAGACATCCGTCTTCAATCCGGAACGCAGACGGCGGTGGTTATCCTCCTTCAACTGTACGCTGAAAGAGAT
>OHRT01000745.1_pt1 | contig 10166 bp, 7 predicted proteins | sample 1578521 | NCBI WGS metagenome assembly OHRT01 (sample SAMEA3879537, study PRJEB24766) | human gut metagenome | biome: human-associated habitat; feature: feces | place: USA | collected 1985/1987
CCATGCGACGGTCTTGCATGCTTGTAAGACGATCAAAGACCAGATTGAGACTAGTAAGTCTTTCCGGTCTTCCGTAGAGGAAATCGAGGTCTTGCTCAAGAACTAAATTAAGAATCCCTATATAGTAGGATAAGGACGTCTCTCTAAAGAGGCGTCCTTCTTTGTTTTGGAAGATCCGTATAAGTGTTAAGTTTTCTTTTTGGAAAACTATTTGATGCTTAGTTTTGTTTAAGTAGTTGAAAATGTGGAGTTGCAAGTTTTGTTTTGGAAAACTTTTCAATAAGTATTCTTTTTAACGTAGGGTAATTTGGATAACTGGTAAAGTATGCGTAAACTTGCAGTCGCAAAATAAATATAATAATTGTGGATCGTAAAACTTACACTTTTGACGAAGCGTTTAAGGCTTCATTGGATTACTTTACCGGTGACGAGCTCGCCGCTAAAGTATGGGTAAATAAATATGCCTTGAAGGATGCGTTTGGAAATATCTATGAGGAATCTCCGAATGATATGCATCATCGCTTGGCAAGTGAGATTGCCCGTGTGGAAAAAAAGTATCCGAATCCGTTGTCGGAACAAGAACTTTTCGACCTGTTTGATCATTTCCGCTACATCGTTCCGCAAGGAAGTCCGATGACGGGAATTGGCAATGATTATCAAATTGCCTCACTCTCTAATTGTTTTGTTATCGGATTGGACGGGCAAGCGGATTCGTATGGTGCGATTATTCGTATTGACGAAGAACAGGTACAATTAATGAAGCGCCGTGGTGGTGTAGGCCATGATCTTTCGCATATTCGCCCGAAAGGTTCTCCGGTTAAGAATTCTGCGTTGACTTCTACCGGGTTGGTTCCGTTTATGGAACGTTATTCGAATTCCACCCGTGAGGTGGCCCAAGATGGCCGTCGTGGAGCTTTGATGCTGAGCGTTTCTATTAAACATCCGGACTCGGAGGCGTTTATCGACGCTAAGATGACGGAAGGTAAGGTTACAGGTGCAAATGTATCTGTGAAGATTGATGATGATTTCATGAATGCCGCGGTTAATGGCGGTACCTATAAGCAACAATATCCAATTGATTCGGATTCTCCCGTTTATGTGAAGGATATCGATGCTTCTGGCTTATGGAAAAAAATTATTCATAACGCTTGGAAATCCGCTGAACCGGGTGTGCTATTCTGGGACACGATCTTACGTGAGTCTGTACCAGACTGCTATGCGGATCTGGGGTTCCGTACGGTTTCCACGAATCCTTGTGGCGAGATACCTCTTTGTCCGTATGATAGTTGCCGTTTGTTAGCGATCAATTTATATTCATATGTGGTAAATCCGTTCACTCCGGACGCTTATTTCGATTATGATTTGTTCAAGAAGCATGTAGGTTTGGCCCAGCGGATTATGGATGATATTATTGATTTGGAGTCGGAGAAGATCGAGATGATCTTGGCTAAGATCGACTCGGATCCGGAATCCATGGAGGTAAGACAAACAGAGCGTCATTTGTGGGAAAAGATCCAACGAAAGACTTTGCAAGGACGCCGTACAGGTGTGGGCATTACGGCGGAAGGCGATATGATTGCCGCTTTAGGTTTGCGTTATGGAACAGAAGAAGCAACCGATTGTGCGGAACTTATACAAAAGACATTAGCTTTGGCCGCTTATCGTTCATCCGTAATGTTGGCGAAAGAACGTGGTGCCTTTGAGATATTCGATGCGAAGCGTGAGGAAAAAAATCCGTTCATCAACCGTTTGCGTGAGGCTGATCCTGCTTTATATGAGGATATGTTGAAATACGGCCGTCGTAATATCGCTTGCTTAACAATCGCTCCGACAGGAACGACTAGCTTGATGACACAAACCACTTCCGGTATAGAGCCGGTATTCTTGCCGGTATATAAGCGCCGCCGCAAAGTAAACCCGAACGATTCCGAGGCTCGTGTGGATTTCGTGGATGAGACAGGCGACGCTTTCGAGGAGTATATCGTATTCCATCATAAGTTTGTAACGTGGATGCAAGCGAATGGTTATTCGGCAAGTAAGAAATATACACAAGAAGAAGTGGAGGAGCTAGTTGCTAAGTCTCCTTATTATAAAGCGACTTCCAATGATGTCGATTGGTTACAAAAAGTCCGTATGCAAGGACGCATTCAGAAATGGGTGGACCATTCTATCAGCGTAACGATCAATTTGCCGAACGATGTAAGTGAGGAGTTGGTAGATTCTTTGTATGTTGAGGCATGGAGATGCGGATGTAAAGGATGTACTGTTTATCGAGATGGTTCTCGTTCCGGTGTCTTGATTGCGACAGATAAAAAGAAGAAAAAAGAGGATTGCAACTGCATGCAACCACCGGTTATCGTATCTACCCGTCCTCGTGAATTGGATGCGGATGTGGTAAAATTCCAGAATAACCGTGAGAAATGGATCGCTTTCGTCGGCTTGTTAAATGGCCGTCCGTATGAGATCTTTACCGGTTTGGCCGATGATGACGAGGGTATCATGTTACCTAAAAACGTTTCTAAAGGTACGATCATCAAGAGCTATGATGAGGATGGTAATAAGCATTACGACTTCCAGTTCAAGAATAAACGCGGTTATAAAATGACAATCGAAGGCTTGGATGGCAAGTTTAATCCGGAATATTGGAACTATGCTAAATTGATTTCCGGTGTGCTCCGTTACGGAATGCCTATCGATCAGGTTATAAAACTGGTACAGGGTATGGAGTTGAATAGCGAGTCTATCAATACTTGGAAGAATGGCGTGGAACGGGCCTTGAAGAAATATTTACCGAACGGCATGGAAGCGAAAGGGCAGAAATGTCCGAACTGTGGGTTGGAGACCTTGATTTATCAAGAAGGTTGTTTGATCTGCACGAATTGCGGAGCCTCTAAATGCGGTTAAATAATTGACTAAATCTATATACCATGAAAGTCACTTTTAATATAAACTTCCATACCGTTTGGGGACAGAAGTTATGTGTAGTGGGCTCCATACCGGAATTAGGCTCTTGGGAACCTGCTTTGGCTAAGGAGATGAATTACTCTGGGGATGGAAACTGGAAACTGGAACTGGATCTTCCACCCGATATAAAAGATATAGAATATAGATATTTCTTAAGTGTTAATGATAAGCAGATCTTTGAGGAGTGGGAGAAGAATCACCGGATTGTATTGGATGGACAATCTGATTCTTACATCCTTTATGATTATTGGCAAATCCGTCCGGATAATCTAGCCTTTTATTCTTCGGCTTTCACCAAAAGTTTATTCGCTCATCCCTGCAATACACATGAGAGGGTCGTTAGAAGTGGAAGAAAATTGGTGATAAAGATATCCGCTCCCCGGGTGGAAAAGAATCAGTGTGTAGCCATTACTGGAAATCAAGAATGCTTAGGTAACTGGCATCCGGACAAGGCTTTATTGCTGAGTTGCGATACTTTCCCGGAATGGCATATTGATTTAGACGCTGCGGAGATACGGTATCCTTTAGAATATAAATTTTTGGTTTGGGATAATGATTCCCGTCAACCTTTGTATTGGGAGAGTGATGAGAATCGTATTCTAAGTCTTGTTCCCCAGAAACAGGGTGAGACCGTTGTTATATCTGGTCTTTACTTCCGGGATAGCTTACCGTTATGGCGTTGTGCCGGCTCGGTTATCCCCGTCTTTTCCTTGCGCTCGGAAAAGAGCTTTGGAGTAGGTGATTTGGGAGATTTACACATGTTGGTGGATTGGGCTAGAAAGACGCACCAACGTATCATTCAAGTATTACCTATGAATGATACGACAATGACCCATACTTGGGTGGATTCCTATCCGTATAGCGCTATTTCTATTTATGCCCTTCATCCCATGTATGTGGATTTATCGGCTTTGGGGACCTTGAAAGATCCGGAGAGAGCAGCTTTTTATGCAGGGAAGCAAAAAGAATTAAACGCAAAAGATACGGTTGATTACGAGGAAGTACTGAAATATAAATTGGGTTATTGTCAAGAATATTTCGCAGGGGAGGGTAAGGCCGTATTAGATACGCCGGAGTTTAAAGAGTTCTTGGCGCAAAATGAGTCATGGTTGATGCCTTACGCTACTTATTGTTTCTTGCGGGAAAGTTATGGGACATCGGATTTCTCTCAATGGCAAGGTAATTCTACTTACAATAAGACACGTGTTCGCGCCCTATGCCGGGAAGATAGTGACGCATGGCCGGAGATCTCGTTCTCTTATTTCTTGCAATATGTATTGCACAACCAGTTCAAGTCGGTATCGGATTATGCCCGTAAGAATGGAGTTGTATTGAAAGGTGATTTACCCATTGGCGTGAGCCGCACTAGTGTAGAGGCTTGGACGGAACCGAAATATTTTAATATGAATGGTCAAGCGGGTGCTCCCCCCGATGACTTTTCCATGAACGGTCAGAACTGGCTGTTCCCGACTTATAACTGGGATGCGATGGAGAAAGATAATTTCTCTTGGTGGAAAAAACGCTTCGCTAAGTTAAGTGATTATTTCGATTGTTTCCGTATAGATCACATCTTGGGATTTTTCCGAATATGGGAGGTTCCTTGTGAATATGTGCAAGGGCTTTGTGGTCATTTCAATCCAGCGTTGCCGTTCTCGAGAGAAGAGATCGAGCAGTATGGATTGAATTTTAACGAATCTCGTTTCACGACCCCACATATCAATCGACAATTTTTATCGGAATTGTTTGAGGAAAATACAGAAGAGGTGATAGGTGCTTATTTGGCACAATCCTCCTCCCGGCATTATGTGTTAAAACCGTTCTGTGATACGCAAAGGAAGATTGAGGCGTTGTTTGCGGATAAGGCGGATCCAGTTTCCCTACGGATCAAGAATGGCCTGTTTACGATTGCGAATGAGGTATTATTTCTTCGTGACCCAAGAGAGACCGATAAGTTCCATCCCCGGATCTCGGCGAATCAATCCTATATCTATCGGGAATTGAGTGGTTCCGACCGTTATGCGTTCGATCAGTTATACTGGCATTTCTTCTATCATCGCCATAATGATTTTTGGAAGGCGCAAGCGTTTAAGCGTTTGACACCGTTGGTCGCGTCCACGGAGATGTTGGTTTGTGGAGAGGATCTAGGTATGATCCCCGCCTCTGTTCCCGAGGTTATGAATAAGTTGCAAATACTAAGCCTTGAGATTGAGCGTATGCCGAAGAGTCCGCAGCGGGAATTTTCCGATATGTTTAATTTGCCTTATCATTCCGTTTGTACGACTTCTACACATGATATGACTCCTCTTCGTAATTGGTGGAAAGAAGATCCGGAGAAGACACAGCGTTATTACAACCATGTATTGCAACGGATCGGTGAGGCCCCGGATGAATGTACGGCTGAAATCGTTGCCCAGATTATTTCTAATCATTTGAAGACTCGTTCCATGCTGACGATTATTCCGTTGCAGGATTGGTTTGCTATGGATGATTCTATCAAGCGAAAGGATATAGAATCCGAGCGTATTAACGTTCCTGCGAATTCAACGCATTATTGGCGCTACCGGATGCATATTACGTTGGAACAGCTTTTGCAGGCTGATAACCTGAATAATAAGATAGTCTCGTTGATAAAAGAGGCTGGACGAAAATAAGAAAGACTAAGGGCCGTATCGAAAAGTGCGGCCCTCAGTCTATTTGTCCGCTTTCTTTTTCTCGGAACACATCGAGCAGGCTCCGTTGAACCGTGCGTTTGGTTCGATCTCTAGGGATTGGGTATATATATCTCCCTTGATAATTGCTGTTGATTTTAGAATAAGCTTTGCGCTTACTTTTACGGAGCCATCTACCTCACCGAGAATCTCAGCATTCTCGGATACGATATTGCCTGTTACGCTACCTTTGGGGCCGATAACGATCTTGCCGTTGCAACTGATGTCCCCTTCTACTTTTCCATCCAAGCGAAAGTCTGTCTCTGTGATAATATTACCCTTTATCGTTGTCCCCGCAGCCAAGGCGTTGTGTAATCCGCCTGCGGAATTTTCATCTTTTTGTTTTATTCCCATCATAATGTGTTGTTACTTGGTTGACAAATATAAGACTATTTTTTTGCAGGAAGGTTTACTTTCTATACATTTACAGATAAATTAAAAGATTATGACAACAAAGATTGAATTACGAAGGATGACATTCTATGCCTATCATGGCGTGGCACCCCAAGAGACCCGGGTTGGGAATACTTTTATCGTAGATTTGATACTGACAGCGCCGTTGGAGAATGCGGTATGGAGCGACGATTTAAGCGATACGATCAATTACGCCACAGTATATGAAACCGTGAAAGCAGAAATGGCTATCCCCTCGAGACTTCTTGAGCACGCGGCGGGGCGTATCTTGAAGGCTTTGAAAGAGAGATTTCCACAGATCACGGAGGTGGAACTTGTCTTGTCTAAATTAAATCCTCCGTTTGGCGGAGATATTCATAGTGCTTCGATAATTCTTAAAGAAAGCTTTCTTTCTGTTTAGAAACTTTTATTTACCTTCGCGTTTGTAAAGAAGTGATGCGATATACGATATACTAAAAGCACAAATACGATAACATTATGGCATTTACCAACAACGTAATGATTGTTCGTCACGGATTGCTGGCGAAGTTAGTAAAGCTCTGGAAAGAAAACCGTCTTCTAGAAGAAATAGATCGCTTACCGATCGAGTTGAGTCCCCGAAAATCGAAAGTGAGGGGCCGTTGCTGTGTACATAAGGAACGTGCCGTCTGGAAATACAAGACCTTGCCTTTGCTTGGTTTTGATATGCAGGACGAGGAAGATGAGTTGACACCGCTTTCAGAGTATGCGAAGCGTGCCTTGTTCCGCTCGGAGAATAAGAAGGAAAATATCATGTGTGTAGTGGATGAGGCGTGTTCCTCTTGTGTCTCCGTGAATTATGAGATCACGAATCTTTGCCGGGGTTGCGTGGCTCGTAGTTGTTATATGAACTGCCCGAAGGACGCTATCCGATTCAAGAAAAACGGTCAGGCCGAGATTGATCATGAAACTTGTATCAGCTGTGGTAAATGCCACCAAAGCTGTCCGTACCATGCCATCGTTTATATCCCGATCCCTTGCGAGGAAGTTTGTCCGGTTAAGGCGATCAGCAATGACGAGTATGGGGTGGAGCATATCGACGAGTCTAAATGTATATATTGCGGTAAATGTGTGAATGCTTGTCCGTTCGGTGCTATCTTCGAGATCTCGCAAGTATTCGATATCTTGCAACGCTTGCGGAATAAGGAACAGATGGTAGCGATTGTCGCTCCGTCTATCTTAGCTCAGTTTAGCGCTCCGAAGGAAAAAGTGTATGGCGCTATCAAGTCCTTGGGATTCGAGGAAGTGGTTGAGGTGGCGCAAGGCGCTATGGAAACCACCCGTCATGAGGCGGAAGAATTGATCGAGAAATTGAAAGAAGGACAACCGTTCATGACCACTAGTTGCTGTCCGTCTTACGTGCAATTGGCCGAGAAACATATCCCGGATTTAAAGAAATACATCTCTTCTACTGGATCTCCGATGTATTATACGGCCCGTATCGTGAAGGAAAAATATCCGGATGCGAAGATCGTGTTTGTTGGCCCGTGCGTGGCGAAACGAAAAGAGGTGAAACTAGATCCGTGCGTGGATTTTACACTTACGTTTGAGGAAGTAGGTTCCGTATTGGAGGGATTGGGTATCAAGATCGAGGAGGCCCAGCCTTTCTCTGTATTATTTAACGCTGTCCGTGAGGCGCATGGCTTCGCCCAAAGTGGTGGTGTGATCAACGCCGTTAAGGTTTATTTGAAGGACGAGAACGTAAATGCCGTGCAGGTAGCCAACCTGACAAAGAAAAATGTGGCATTATTACGTGCTTATGCTAAAACCGGAAAGGCTCCCGCGCAGTTTATAGAAGTGATGGCTTGCGAGGGCGGTTGTGTGACCGGTCCTTGTACGCACGCCGATAAGACTGCCGGACAAAAGCAGCTTATTAAGGAGCTTACTAAATTCTAGACAAAATGATTAAAAAATTGGTTTTATTTGTCTCCTTGACGGGAGTTTTTCTATGTACCGCTTCTTGCGGACATAAAGAATTACCGTCAATGGGAGATTATTCCGTACGGGTATTTAATGAAACCCACGTACGTTTCGCTCCGGATGTATATCCCGCCGCTTTTAACGCTCCGGGACCGGACAGTATCTATCATTTGGTGAATGGCCGTATTATCTTGAAGAAGGTAACATTGCCGGAATATAAGCGAAACGTTTCCGTCAAACTCCGGGTTACGGTAGCTTCGAATGGAGATCGCTGGGATAAATCCGGCTCTTGTTTTGTATTGCCAAATGCCTCGGGCATTAATTTGTTGAATATCGCTAAAGGCGAGAAGGAGTTTCCTGCGGTGGATAGCGTGAAACTGGAGAAGATGATCGGTATCATCCCCGGGACGGATTATCAACCTACCGTGGAATTGATGCGTTTCATGACTCCGTTCGGAGTAGGGCATTACAGTAGTCCCGAGGATAGCTTGACGAAACATCGTAAACCTGTGTATGTCGACCATTGGGAGGATAGCGTAAGCTGGGAGCAAGACATAACCGATTTGTATCCTCTTCTGGAAGGTGGCGCTTATGTTGGGATCTTTATCGATACATGGACACTGGAAGGATACGTCGCTAGCATGACGATCGATGTGGACGAGTCCGATCTGACTTGCGACGCTTTGCCGAAGAAACATGTAGAGCCGTTGATGAATACGGTTTATTATATCGGGCAGGAATATCCGGATATATTCGCCCGGAAGGACGTGTCATTGGATTTTGATATTCCTCAAGGCGCACGTGATGTCCGTCTGAAATATATCGTTACGGGACATGGCGGTCATTCCGGTGGTGATGAGTTCGTGGAGAAACAGAATATTGTATCTGTTGATGGAGTTCCTGTCTTGGATTTTGTTCCTTGGCGTACGGACTGCGCTTCTTTCCGTCGTTTTAATCCGGCTACCGGGGTTTGGTTGAGAAAGCGTCTGGCTGCCTATATCACCGAGAAGGGTTATTCGGAGAAAGAAGTAGAGGAACCCTTGGCGTCTTCGGATCTTTCCCGCTCTAATTGGTGTCCCGGATCGGACGTGATACCGGAAGAGGTGGAGCTGAAGGATATCCAACCCGGCCATCATACGCTGACGGTGAGTATTCCGGAAGCGGCAGAAGTGGATGGGAATAAGCTGAATCATTGGTTGGTCTCAGCCTATTTGGTCTGGGATGAGTAAATAATGTGATAATATGTTATGTACCAATGTGCCAATCATGCTCTCTTCAACTAATTGGCATATTGGCACATTAGCCAATTAAAAAATTATTGATATGGAAGACTTGTTACCTTTCGCCCTATTATGTTTCACTTCGTTTTTTACGTTGACCAATCCACTCGGTACGATGCCGGTTTTCTTGACCATGACCAATGGTATGAATGACCATGAGCGGAAAGCGATTGTCCGAAGGGCCACGATCGTGTCGTTCATCACCTTGATGGTTTTTACTTTCTCCGGTCAGTTCCTGTTTAAGTTCTTTGGTATCTCCTCGAACGGCTTTCGCATAGCTGGCGGCTTTATTATCTTCAAGATTGGGTTTGATATGCTTCAAGCACGCTACTCGAACGCGAAGTTGAAAGAGGAAGAGGTGAAAACCTATGCGGATGATATATCCATTACTCCTCTGGCAATCCCGATGTTGTGCGGTCCGGGAGCGATCGCCAACGCAATCATGCTTATGGATGACGCCTCGACACTCAGCTTAAAGGGTACGTTGATTGGTATTATCGCATTGGTTTATTTTATCACGTTCTTGATCTTACAAGCTTCTACCCGTTTGGTACGGATATTGGGAGAGACTGGAAATAACGTGATGATGCGTTTGATGGGATTGATACTGATGGTGATCGCCGTGGAATGTTTCGTAAGCGGATTGAAGCCTATCTTGATCGATATCTTGCGTGAGGCGATGGGCTAACAAATTACCAGACCAGCTTCTTTCTGCGATGGGCGCTAAATATTGGAATAACCTTTTTTATCCTCATCGCAATCGGAGATATTTGCTTTCCAGATAAGTAGCTCTGCTTGGAACGGGAGATACGATATGATATCATGGGTGTGTGTTGTTCCGTTTGAGATCGTGATCTTCTTG
>OHRT01000756.1_pt1 | contig 9957 bp, 6 predicted proteins | sample 1578521 | NCBI WGS metagenome assembly OHRT01 (sample SAMEA3879537, study PRJEB24766) | human gut metagenome | biome: human-associated habitat; feature: feces | place: USA | collected 1985/1987
AGCTTGGGAAGCTGATGCTCTACCACTGAGCTACTCCCGCATTCGGAGAACAAAGTTACTCCGATTTTTTTATTTATCAACTCTTCGGGCGGTAAAATTTCAGGTTATTCTACCATTTTCCGCAGTGACGCAAGGTTTTTATCGTTTCGCAACTCCCTTCCCTCCGGAGTATAGAGGTAGTCGATCCGGTCGCGGAAATACTCTTCCACCTTGTTGCGGACGATTTTCATCGTACTGTTGATCAGTCCGTTTTGCTCGGTGAATGGCTCGTCCACGATAGCCAGTCCCGCCGGAAGCCACCGCTCGGGAAATTCTCCGGCATAGGGGCCGCCGGCCCGGTAACGGTCGATCTCCGCGCCGAGGATGTCGGCGGCCGCAGCCGCTCTACCCTCCCGGATATCGCGGGCGTCGAGCTCGCGGCGCAGGGCGTCGCGATTGGGTACGACGATCGCCCCGGTGAAGGGACTTTGGTTGTTATAGATAATGATCTGGTCGATGAAGGGCGATTTATCAACGATCGCCTCCTCCATTCCTTCGGGGCTGTACTTCTCTCCGTCGCTGGCGATCAGCAGGCTCTTGAAGCGCCCCAATACGTAGAGGAAATCATCCTCCGACACATAGCCCATATCGCCCGTGTGGAGCCAGCCGTTGCGGACGGTCGCCGCCGTCGCATCGGGATTTTTCCAGTAGCCGGCCATGACGTTCTCGCCCCGGATGACGATTTCACCCTTTTGGCCGCGCGGCAGCTCTCGCCCCTCTTCGTCGAGGATTTTCAGGTCGAGCGGTTCGAGAATCTTGCCCGACGATCCGAACTTGTGCCAGTGGTACTTGGGCGAATTGGTCGAAATGACGGGTGTAGCTTCCGAGAGTCCGTATCCCTGGAACATCGGGATCCCGATGGCATAGAAAAAGCGTTGCAGCTCCGAATCGAGCAGTGCGCCGCCCCCGACGAAAAACTCCAGGCTGCCGCCGAATGCCTCCCGCACCTTGCGGAACAGTACGAGGTCGAAAAGTCCCACGACGGGTGCCAGCAGGATCCGCCAGCCCTTGCCTTTGTGGTAGCCGTCCTGATTGTAGATATAGGCCGTGCGGAGCGCGAAGTCGAACAACCGTTCGGTGAAACGTCCTTTGGCCCGAATCGAAGTTTCGATGTTTTTGCGGAAATTTTTGGCCAGTGCCGGCACCGACAGCAGGAAGTTGGGTTTCACTTCGCGGATATTCTGCGGAATATTCTTGAGCGTCTCCATCGGGGTCGCCCCTATTTGTACGGTCGCCACGCTGGCGCCGCAGGCGATCATGATGTAGAATCCCACCACGTGCGCGAAACAGTGGTCCAGCGGCAGGATGATGAGCGTGCGGTAGCTGGACGGGATGTCGATGCGCGAGAGCGACTGTTCGACGTTGGCCGTGTAGTTGCGGTGGGTCAGGACGACGCCTTTCGGATCGGCCGTCGTGCCCGACGTGTAGGTGATCGTGGCGTAGTCGTCGTTCCGGATTGCCTGCCCTATTTTGAGAAATTCCTCCTTATGCCCGGCCAAATAGTCGCGGCCCAGACGTTTGAGCATGCCGTAGGCCGTTTCGCCGCTTTCGAGCGGAATGTGTCCCAGGACGATGATCTGTTCGAGTTCCGGCAGCTCCGCCCGGATGCGGCGGATCTTCGGAAGCTGTTGTTTCGAAACGAACAGCGCCTTGACCTCGGCGTGGCGGAGCCGGAACAACAGATCGTTCGACTCTTCGAGTTTGACCGACAGCGGAACGCTGATCGCTCCGGCATAGAAGATACCCAGCTCGGAGATGATCCATCCGTTGCTTCCTTCGGCCAGGATAGCGACCTTGTCTTTGGGGCGGATGCCCAGCGAAGCTAATCCGGCCCCCACTTCCAGGGCCTGTTCCCTGGTTTCCGCGTAAGTCGTGGGCTGAAAGGCGTGATGACGCTTCTCGAGCAGGAAGGTTTTCTTTCCGTATTTTTCAACGGAGGATTCGAACAGGTCGATGATCGTCTTTTTCATAGCTAATCCATTTTCAATACGGCGAGAAAGGCCGACTGGGGTACTTCGACATTGCCGATCTGACGCATGCGTTTCTTGCCCTTTTTCTGCTTTTCCAGCAGCTTGCGCTTTCGGGAGATGTCGCCGCCGTAGCATTTGGCCGTCACGTCCTTGCGCACGGCCTTGACCGTTTCGCGGGCGATGATCTTGGCGCCGATGGCTGCCTGGATGGCGATGTCGAACTGTTGGCGCGGGATCAGCTCCTTGAGCTTCTCGCACATTCTGCGTCCGAAATCGTAGGCGTGGTCGGCATAGATCAGCGACGAAAGGGCATCGACCGGTTCGCCGTTGAGCAGGATGTCCAGTTTGGCCAGCTTGCTCGGACGGAACCCGATGCGGTGGTAGTCGAACGAGGCGTAGCCCTTGGAAATGCTCTTGAGCTTGTCGTAGAAGTCGAACACGATTTCCGACAGGGGCATCTCGAAATTGACCTCCACGCGATCCTGCGTGATGAAGGTCTGGTTTTTCATGATACCCCGCTTGTCGATGCAGAGCTTGAGCACGTTGCCTAGGAAATCCGACTTGGTGATGATTTGAGCCAGGATATAAGGTTCCTCGATCGAGGCGATTTTGGTTATTTCGGGCAGGCCCGAGGGGTTGTGCACCTCGAGCACGTCGCCCTGTGTCGTGGTGATTTTATAGGATACGTTCGGGACGGTCGTGATGACGTCCATGTCGAATTCGCGGTAGAGGCGTTCCTGGATGATCTCCATGTGCAGCAGGCCGAGAAATCCGCAGCGGAAGCCGAAGCCCAGCGCCAGCGAACTTTCGGGCTCGAACGTGAGCGAGGCATCGTTGAGCTGCAACTTTTCGAGCGAAGCCCGCAGGTCTTCGTACTGGTCGGCTTCGACGGGATAGACGCCCGCGAAGACCATCGGTTTCACATCCTCGAAACCGGCGATGGCCTCCGTCGAAGGGTTTTCGACCGATGTGATCGTATCGCCCACCTTGACGTCCGACGAAGTTTTGATACCCGAACAGATATAGCCCACGTCCCCGGCACGGATTTCGTCGCGGGGCTGCATCTTGAGCTTCAGCACGCCCACCTCGTCGGCGTCGTACTCGCTGCCCGTGTTGAAGAATTTGACATGCTCGCCCTTGCGGATCGTGCCGTTGAAGACGCGGAAATAGGCGATGATGCCCCGGAAGGGGTTGAACACCGAGTCGAAGATCAATGCCTGCAACGGAGCGTTCGCATCGCCCTGAGGCTCCGGAATCCGCTCGACGATGGCTTCGAGCACCTCTTCCACGCCCAGTCCCGTTTTGCCGGAGGCGCAGAGGATCTCGTCCGGGTCACAACCCAGCAGATCGACTACCTGATCCTTCACTTCGTCGATCATCGCCGAGTCCATGTCGATCTTGTTCAGTACGGGAATGATCTTCAGGTCGTGCTCGACAGCCAGGTAAAGGTTCGATATGGTCTGCGCCTGGATACCCTGCGTGGCATCGACCACCAGCAAGGCCCCTTCGCACGAGGCGATAGCACGCGATACCTCATAGGAAAAGTCCACGTGGCCCGGAGTGTCGATCAGGTTGAGCACGTATTTTTCACCGTTGCGGGCCAGGTATTCCATCTGGATCGCATGGCTCTTGATGGTGATGCCCTTTTCGCGCTCCAAGTCCATGTTGTCCAGGACCTGGGCCTGCATTTCCCGCTGGTTGAGCGTATTGGTCTTTTCCAACAGACGGTCGGCCAGTGTCGATTTTCCGTGGTCGATATGAGCTATGATGCAAAAATTGCGTATGTTTTTCATCGTCGAGTGAAATCCTTATATAATAATGTGCAAAGATAATATCTTTCCGGAGAAAAACAATGGATTTCAGGCGTTGCCGGGGGCCGATTTCTTGCCCTGGCCGTATTCTGCTGCCGAAAAAAATGATTACTTTTGCGACCATAAAATCGAATCGACAATGATACGCCAATATGCCGGACTGGTCAAGTTCGGCTGGGTGGTGCTGCTCTTGCAGGTGTTGCTCTGCATGGTCTTCGCCCGCAACGCCGCGATGGGCTTCAACCGCTGGGCCGACCGCCGCATCGATCGGGCCAATCCCCGCACGGCCGACCGAGAAATTCCGGCCGGAAAGATCAGTGCCCGGGCAGCGCTCCGTTTCGTGATCGTCAATGCGCTGCTGTTCGTTGTCACCGCCTCGACTATCAATTTACTTACCGGATTATTATCGCCTGTGGCACTATTCGTTATATTGATATATAGTTATTGCAAACGGTTCACCGCGCTGGCGCATCTGGTGCTCGGTCTGGGGCTGGGTATTGCTCCGGTGGGGGCGTACATCGCCGTCACGGGGCATTTCGCATGGCCGCCCTGTATCCTGGCGCTGCTGGTGATGACCTGGTGCGGCGGCTTCGACATCATCTATGCGTTGCAGGACGCCGATTTCGACCGCAAGAACGGCCTTTACTCCATCCCGGCCCGTTTTTCGGCACGGGTGTCGCTCCTGTTCAGTATTCTGTTGCATGTGGTGAGCGTCGCGGCACTTTTCTGGTTCGGGTCGTATTGTCCCCAGAACGGTTGGCTCTGGCTCGGCGAAGGGATTTTCACGCTGATCCTCGTCGCCGAACACCTGTTGGTGACCCCGACACGGCAGCGGAATATCGGCATCGCTTTCGGCACGCTCAACGGCATTGCGAGCACGGTGCTGGCCGTCTTCGTAATTACCGCTCTTTTGCGGGGATAAAATCGGGATATTTTTATACCTTTGCTTACTCTTTGTCAATAATAAAATATTACACATACTATGAATATCTCCTATAACTGGCTGAAACGCTACCTTAAAACCGATCTGTCGGCCGAAGAAATGGCGACGATCCTCACCGATATCGGCCTGGAGGTCGAGAGCTTCGAAAAGATCGAATCGATCCGCGGCGGACTTGCCGGCGTCGTGGTCGGCGAGGTGCTGACCTGCACGGATCATCCCGATTCGGACCATCTGCATCTGACGACGGTGGATGTAGGCGGCGAGGCTCCGTTGCAGATCGTCTGCGGTGCTCCCAACTGTCGGCAGGGTCTCAAGGTCCTTTGCGCTACGGTGGGTGCGGTGCTCTACCCCAACGGCGGCGAGGAGGAGTTCAAGATCAAGCGCAGCAAGATCCGGGGCGTGGAGTCGCTCGGGATGCTCTGCGCCGAGGACGAACTGGGTATCGGAGCTTCGCATGAGGGCATCATGGAGCTGCCGGCCGACGCGAAAGTCGGCCAGCCGGCCTGGGAGTACCTGAAGCTGGAAGACGACTATGTCATCGGCATCGGTCTGACTCCCAACCGTATCGATGCGGCGTCGCATATCGGCGTAGCGCGCGATCTGGCGGCTTATCTCAAAAGCCAGGGCAAGCCCGTCGAGCTGCAATGGCCCGACGTGAGCGCTTTCGCCGTCGATAACCACGATCTGAAGATCGACGTGCAAGTGGAAAACAGCGAAGCCGCACCGCGCTATGCGGGTGTTACGGTCAAGAATTGTAAGATAGGCCCTTCGCCCGAATGGATGCAGAACTGCCTGCGGACAGCGGGCATTACCCCCAAAAACAACCTGGTGGACATCACCAATTTCGTGCTTTTCGAGCTGGGACAGCCCCTGCACGCTTTCGATGCAGCGAAGTTCGACGGCGGCCGGATCGTGGTCAGAACCTGCGAGGAAGGTACTCCGTTCATAACGCTCGACGGCGTAGAGCGCAAGCTCACGGCCAACGACCTGATGATCTGCTCGGCTGCGAAACCCATGTGTATTGCGGGCGTTTACGGCGGGTTGGATTCTGGCGTGAGCGATACGACGACCGACGTATTCATCGAGAGCGCCTATTTCAACCCGGTCTGGGTGCGCAAGACGGCCAAGCGCTTCGGCCTGAACACCGATTCTTCGTTCCGCTTCGAGCGCGGCGTGGATCCCGACATACAGGTCTATGCCCTCAAGCGTGCCGCCCTGCTGATGAAGGAGCTGGCCGGAGGAGAGATCGCCTCCGAAATTACGGATATCTGCTCCGCTCCTATCGAAAAGTTTAAAGTGGAACTCGATATAAAGCATGTCAATAGTCTGATCGGTAAAGAGATTCCTGCCGATACGATCCGCACGATTCTCGGTGCGCTCGACATTAAAATCGAGGCCGAGGAGGGTGACCTATGGCGTGTGGCCGTGCCGCCCTATCGGGTCGATGTGACGCGCGAGGCCGATTTGGTCGAGGAGATTCTCCGCATCTACGGCTACAATAACATCCCTGTTCCCTCGCACGTCAATTCGGCGCTCTCCTACGCGCCGAAACCCGACCGGAACAAGCTGATGAACCTCGCCGCCGATTTCCTGACGGCTAACGGCTTTACGGAGATCATGTCCAATTCACTGACGAAAGCGGCTTATTACGAAGGACTTACATCATACAAGCCGGAGCATTGCGTGAAGATACTCAATCCGCTCAGCAACGACCTGAACGTCATGCGACAGACGCTGCTGTTCAATATGCTCGAAGCCGTGCAACTGAACACCAACCACCGCAACGGCGACCTGAAGCTGTACGAGTTCGGCAACTGCTACTTTTACGATGCGACGGCCGCTACACCGGAAGAGCCGCTGAAGGCTTATTCCGAGCAGTTCCGCCTGGCGATCGCCGTAACCGGCATCGCCGCACCCCTTTCGTGGAACCGGAAACCGGAGCAGGCATCGTTCTTTACGCTGCGAGCGATTGCCGAGAAGCTGTTGCGTCGTTTCGGGCTCGACCTTTATACGCTCAAGTCCGAATCGCTCCGCAGCGATCTTTACGGGGATGCACTCTCCTTCTCGCTCAACGACAAGGCCAGGGAGTTGGTGCAAATGGGTGTCGTTTCGTCGAAGCTGCGCAAGGCTTTCGATCTGAAACAGGACGTTTATTATCTGGAGATGGATTTCGGGGCCCTGATCAAGGCTACGCGTAAGAATAAGGTCACGGCCAAAGAGCTTTCCAAGTTCCCGGAGGTAAAACGCGATTTGGCGCTGCTGATCGACAAGGAGGTGACTTTCTCCGCACTGCGTGATATTGCTTTCGCGGCCGAACGCAAGTTGCTCAAACGGGTTTCGCTCTTCGATGTTTATGAGGGCGATAAGCTGCCCGAAGGTAAAAAATCGTATGCCCTGAGTTTCGTACTGGAGGACAAGACCCAGACGCTGACCGACAAGATGATCGAGCAGGCGATGGCCAATCTGACGGCTCAGTTCGAACGCAAGGCGGGTGCGCAGGTGCGGGCTTGATTTTTGAAACGCCTGTCTGCGGGCGGCAAGTCAGTCCCCCCGCAGAATGGGTTCTGAGCGAAAGACGATATTATGAAGCGCTGTAAAATTACGATCCTGCAACGGACACTGAACGAGGAATTGGCACGAGAGTATGCCGCTCCCGGCTTTACGAGGTGTCCTATGATGCGTGAAGGTCAGGTTTTTTATGCCGACTATGCCAAGCCCGAAGGTTTTTGCGACGAAGCGTGGAAGGCGGTTTATCAGTATGTGTTCGCCTTGTCGCACGGCGCCGGAAAGTTCTATTTCGGCGATTGGATCACGAAGGAAGGCGTGGCGATCTGTTCCTGCAACGACGGACTCCGCCCGGTAATCATGAAGATCGAACGTACGGACCAGGACTCCTCGATCGATTACGAACCGGTGGAGTAATTTCCGAAGTTCGGGCGGAACGGGGACGAATATTTCAAAACGGCGCTGCGGATTGAATACCCGCAGCGCCGTTTCGCATCCTGTGTCCGGCTCTGCCTACTCTTCTTCGGTCTTCTCTTCGATTAGGCTCAGTGCTGCCTCCAACATTTCGTCCCGTCCATCCCGGATACCTTCGAGGGTCGGCCGTATTTCGTGGTCGATCTTCACGCCCTGCCGATTCACCACCCATCCGTCGGGATAATACCACCCTAACCCGGAAAATGCGCCGAGTATTCCCCGAGGTAACGTAAATTTGCTGATATTGCCGTTGGCTCCGGCGCTTTGAGAACCGATCGTTATAGTATATGGATTATTTTGGATTTTTTGTACGGATGTTTCCCCGTAACTTTGCGTCCCTTCATTAACCATTATAATGATAGGGGCGTTGTATTTTTCCGTTTTATATGTCGGATAAGAATAGTCTCTCGCGTAAAATACGCCCGGCAATGCAAGATCGGGGTAAGTAAATCGGACCGTATATTTAACACTGTCCGGAACAATGTACTGGCTTACAAATTCATTAAAATCTTGTGAAGGATAATAGCGTAAATCGATAATCAATCCTCTGTTTTTTTTCAGGCCGTTTGAGATCTCCGGTATCTCCTCCTCTTTCGAGAGTTTGTTCGGACAGATATACCCGATCGAATCTTCGAGCATCGAGAATGTCTTGTGGTATTTCCAAAGGTAATTCCAACCGAAATGTCCTGGCATCTTTGTTACGTCGGCCAACGTGTCCCTCGTCACTCCGTCACGGCGGTAGCGGATCGATAGCGGCCGATTCTCTTTAGTGCGCAGAATTTGATCGGCCGTAGCTGCCAGCACGTCGTTCTCGTTGGAGCAGGAAATGAATTCCCTGGTTTGTGCCATGTAATATTCGACCGGTTTATCTTCGACAGCGACGATTTCGTCCCCCACCTGAAAGGGAGCTTTCCGCTCGCTCTTCACCGGGACGGTATCGGGCGTTACGACGATGAGCCGCCCTTCGACGAAGCCTGTGTTGAGAGGGACTCGATAACGGCCGAACAATTCGAAGATTCCTCCGCCGTATTGTGCGTGGTTGTCGTCGAGTTCCGCGATCATCCGTCGCGTTTCCCGCAGGTAACTGCCCGTCGGGTGTGCCATACGCCGGATATATTCGGGAAGAACATCGTTCCAGTCCTTGTCGGTCAAGTATTTACTTGGAAAGAAATATTCGACCATGTTCCAGAAACGGAATACCGTGAGCAGACGATAACCGTAGTCGGGATTCGACAAGTCGTAATAGGGTTTTTCTCCGTCGAAACAGGGATTGGGAGACCATTGGTCATAGGTTTCGTAATACGTTTGCGACACGTAACGGTTCCCTGCGGTTCGGTCGGCAGAACGCAGCCGGACCAGACGCTCCGAAAGCTCGCGGCCGAGCGTTGCCGTATCCCGAATCCATCCGATGTCGGTGCGGTGTTCGAAAACCGAATCCGACGCCAGTATCTTCTCGTATTTCTCGGGCGTTGTTTTGTACCGGCCGAAGCCGTCGATCCACTGGGCCAATATCTCGTTGCGAGCGGCAGGAGCGGTATCGGCTATCAGAGGCAGCAACTCGAAAAGTTCGAAATCCAAGTCGTACCGGTCGTCCGAAAATGCCGGATGGTGATATTTCACGAATCCCCACACACGGCCCAATACTTCGAGGTTTCGCAGCGTAGCGCTGTCGATCTCCGTACGGTCGAAACCCGAGTGCCGCGAATAGTCGGCGTACTGTTTCGGCCGGGTGCAGCCCGAAGGGAAAAAATTTGAAACAAGCAGCAGGAATACGACGATTTTTTTCATAACATAAATCTTTTGGCTCCATTCGTAGCAACCGAAAAATTATCGAAAACGATCTCTTGCCGTTCGGCAGCCTATGAGCTGCCAAGCGAATAAAAGTGTCGTTTCGCCGGTGCGAGGTACTTTAACAAAGTTAAGGTTTTTTCCGAAAGGCGCGATCTTTTTTAAGAATTTCGCAATCAAAAAACAATGATTCGGCACGAGTCCGCACGATTGCTCTCATCTTTCACTATCTTTGACATAGTCTTAGATAGGCTGCGTCTCGGAAAAATGGGAACAAGCTCCCATTTTCTCTCGGCTTTCACTATCTTTGCACAAAATCGGCTGTGGCTCGGATCGCCTCGGGCGAATTCGGACTGTTATCCGATCATAAAGATACCTTAGATTTGCGCAGTAAACAGGAGATGAGATAGAGTTGGTAATTTTGTAG
>OHRT01000761.1_pt1 | contig 9869 bp, 7 predicted proteins | sample 1578521 | NCBI WGS metagenome assembly OHRT01 (sample SAMEA3879537, study PRJEB24766) | human gut metagenome | biome: human-associated habitat; feature: feces | place: USA | collected 1985/1987
GGGGTAGGGAACGCCGTAGTTCACGACAGCCGCAGCGGGCCGCAGCGACCGCAGGGCATACCCGTCGTAGAAGGATACCGCTCCGGGGATCAGCAGCAGGTCGCCCGCCGGTGTGAAGGCCATGCGTACGAACGAAGAGCCTGCGACGGGGTGACGGTTGGCGTCGAGCAGGGCGGCGATCTCTGCCTCCAGCCGGCGAAGGTCGGGGGCCCAGCGCAACCCGAAAAGCTCTTGTATGTTGCGAGCCAGCAGTTCCGTGTGGCGGTCGAGCCAGAGGGGGCGGCGTCCCCGGACATGAAGCGTCTGATAGAGGTATGTGCCTTCGATGCGGGGCATCGGCTCCGGGATACCGTTGCGCAGCAGGATGCGTTCCATTATTGGAGGAAGATTTTGAGAAGCAGCTCGCGGAGCAGCTCCCCGTCCGGGGCGCCGCCCGCGTTCATGCCCTTCGATTTGGCGTCGTATTCGCGCAGCAGCCCCAGGATACGGAACACCCGGCGGTTGTCCCACCGTGCCGAGGTCTGCTTCAGTTCGCCCAGAGCGTAGGCGTTGTTCATTCGCAGGATGCCTATGAGTTCCGTGTCCGAGGGAAACGGAACTCCCTTGTGGCGGCTGAGCCACCGCAGGTAGTTGATGCGGAAAATTTCGCGGAACTGATTGAAAAGGGCCAGAATCGTTACCAGCAGGGGGTTGTCTTTGGGGTTGCGGGCGAAATGGTCGGCGATGCGCAGGGCCTGTTCGAGGTTCTGTCCCGTGACGGCCTTGCAGAGTTCGAAGTTATTGAAATCCTTCGAGATGCCGATGTTCTGTTCGATGTGTGCGTCGGTGATTTTCTTCGTTCCTTCCGGTAGCGAGAGCAGCAGCTTGCCCAGTTCGTTGGAGATTTTGGCGAGGTCGGTGCCCAGGTGGTCGGTCAGCATCGCCTGGGCTTTCGCGTCGATCGTGCAGCCTTTCGAGGCGACGAACTGCGCGAGCCAGGGGCCGATCTCGTAATCGCGCGGCCGGACCGATTCGAGCACCGCACCGTGCTGGGCGATGCTTTTGTAGAGCTGCGAACGCTTGTCCACGTTCTTCTCCTTGTGGCAGACGATCAGGATCGTCGTGGGCGAGGGTTTCGAAGTGTATAGCGAGAGTTTGTCGAGACCGCGCAGTTGCTGCGCCTCCTTGAGAATCACCACCTGGTACGAACCCATCATCGGCATCTGCCGGCAGAGGTTCACCACTTGTCCCGCGTCGGAGTCCCGCCCATAGACGGTCAGCTGGTTGAAAGCCCGTTCGGACTCCTGGAGGATCGTCGAGGCCAGCAGGTCGCAGAGAGCGTCGATGAAGAAGGCCTCTTCGCCCATGAGCAGATAGACGGGCGCGAACTTCCGTCCCGCGATTTCGCCTCGGAGACGGTCGTAGGCCGCCATCGTATCTTTGAATTTTACGCCGCTTTTCGCCATGGCTTAAATGATCTCTTTGGTGATGCGCAGCACGTTTTCGGTCTCGGCCGTGAGCCGGTAGCGGTCGTCGATGCGCCGCCCGACGAGCCAGACGATCTCATCCCCGGAAAGCAGTACGAACTGCCGTGCCTTCTCCGGCAGCGGGACTTTATGGTCGATCAGGTAGTCGCTGACCTTCTTGCGGCCGGACATGCCGTAGGGAATGAACCAGTCCCCCTCCTGCCAGCGGCGCACCGTGAGCGGGTATTTGAGTTTGTCGGCATCCACCTGGGCGATGTGTTCGGGTACGCCGAAGCCCTGGATATCGTCGATGTCGCGCAGCTCGAAGTAGAGCACCGAGTTGCCGCAGTAGCAGCGCGGGGCGCCCGCCTCGACCTGCACCTGGCAGGGGTCGTCCGCCGGGATCGGGGTTACCATAATCCGTCCCCGGTCGATGTACGCCACGTGGGATTTGGAGTAGAACCGCTTGCCCGTGCCGGAGTTCTGTTCCAGCGCCCTGACCAGGGCGTCCGACACGTCGCCTTTGAACGAATAGGTCGAGTTGAGCAGTTCGAAGATTACGAAATTCAGCGGGAAAGCCCGGTCGATACGGTCGATGTGGATCGTGTCGATCCCGTTTTCGGTGGTGATGACCTCTTCGCGGATGCGCTGGATGCCGTGGTTGATGAAGAGCTGCGCGTCGGTCAGACGGCCGATGTTCTGACGCATCAGGTCGGTGAACTTGGGGCTGATCTCCTTGATGCGGGGTACGAGTCCCAGGCGGATCTTGTTGCGCAGGTATTTGGTCGAGCGGTTCGACGAATCTTCCCGGTAGGGAATGTGTTGTGCTACGGCGTATTCGAGGATGTCCTTGCGCGAAGCGAACATCAGCGGGCGGATCAGCTTCCCGGCATGGGTGGTGATCCCCGTCAGACCCCGCAGGCCGGTGCCGCGCAACAGGTTGATGAAGAAGGTTTCGATCGAGTCGTCGATGTGGTGGGCGATGGCTACCACCGTGTAACCGTGCTCGCGGCTCAATTCGTCGAACCAGGCGTAGCGCAGCCGCCGTGCGGCCATTTCCATCGATTCGCCCGTGCGCTCCATCTCGCCTTTGGTGTCGAAGCGTTTGTTGTACCAGGGCACGCCGTACTTCTCCGCCTCGCGGCGTACGAGTTCCTCGTCCTCTTCGCTCTCCACGCCCCGCAACTGGAAATTGCAGTGGGCCACGCCGACGCGATAGCCGCTTCGCACGAAGAGCGAGAGCATGACCATCGAGTCCACGCCGCCCGAAACGGTCAGCAGGATGAAATCCTCCGGAGCTGCCAGCTCGTTGCGGCGGATGTAGCGTTGGAAATTGTCCAGTAGGTTCATAGGCAGTGCCTTGTCGGTTTTATAATATATTGACTTCGGGTTCGATCTCCACGCCGAAGCGTTTCTTTACCTGTTCCTGCACTTTGCGGGCGAAAGCGACGATCTCCGTACCCGTAGCGCCTCCGAGGTTGATAATCACCAGCGCCTGCCGGGGGTGGATCCCCACGCGTCCTTCGCTGTGGCCTTTCAGTCCGGCGCGGTCGATCAGCCAGCCTGCGGCCAGCTTGACTTGCGAAGGGTCGGCTGCCGGATAGTGCGGCATATCGGGATAAAGTGCCGACAAGCGTTCGGCCTCCTCGCGGCCGACGACCGGATTCTTGAAGAAGCTCCCGGCGTTGCCCGTCACCGCAGGGTCGGGCAGCTTGGCCCGGCGGATCGCACAAACGGCCTCGCGGATGTTGCGCAGCGTGATGCCTCCCCGCGCTTCGACCTCTGCGGCCAGGTCCCCGTATTCGAGGCGGGGTCGGGGCGTGCGGCTCAACGCAAAGCGGACCGAAGTGATGATTACACGTCCCCGCAGGGAGCGTTTGAAGACGCTGTCCCGGTACCCGAACGCGCAGTGTTCTCTGTTCAGGACGAGCGTGTTGAAGGTCTCTGTGCAGAACATCTCGACGCTTCGGATCGCATCCTTGGCTTCGCAACCGTAGGCTCCGATGTTCTGGACGGGTGCGGCCCCGACTTTGCCGGGGATGAGCGCGAGATTCTCCAATCCCCACAGTTCGTGCTGCACGGCCCATTCGACCAGGTCGTCCCACTCGACGCCCGCGTCGGCTTCGATCGTCACGCAGTCCGGCTGTTCGTCCACGATGCGGATACCTTGTGCCACAGGGGTCAGCAGTGTGCCGGGATAGTCCTGCGTGAAGAGGACGTTGTTGCCTCCGCCGAGGACGTACCACGGATCAGGCATCCCTTTCTCGAAGAGTTCCTGCAAATCTTCCGTCCGGTCGAACTCGATGAGGCGTGCCGCTCGTTGCGCCACGTGAAAACTGTTGCGCGGGGCGAGTTCGGGATTGTTAAATTCTCGTATCATATTTGCAAAGTTAGGAATTATTTCGTTAATTTGAATGTTTTCGACAAGCGAGGGCAGAACGACTTCACTCGTTCTGCCGGGCGTAGAAAACAGAGAATGTAGTTCGATGTTTCCGATGAGTGAGGCAGGAGAGGACGGCTTTTTTGCCCGGCGGAGAGAAAGGGGCTCGCAATTCGCCGTTTTCGGTCGAGTGATGTGGGGCGTTGTGTCGGGCAAGGAGAACGATCGTTCAACGGTTTCGATCTATGCGAGTGAGAAGGGAGCTTTTTGTAACAGGCGGGTAGGGCGCCGTGTGCGTGAAGAGAAAAACGGGCGGAGTCGCTGTTTTTTATCGCCCGCTTCGTCGGGCGTCGGTCGATGTGGCGCCGATCTTGCTGAAAGAGAATGAATGTGACTGATAAACGGTTTCCGATATGTTTACGAAAGAGGATTTTGTGCAAATGGAGGAGCACGGCCTGACGCCGGCGGCTCTCGAAACCCAGTTGAAGAATTTTCGGGAAGGTTTTCCCTTTCTTCCCGTGACGCGGGCCGCTTCGTGCGGCGACGGTATTCGGGTGCTGGATGCTGCCGGGATCGAGCAGGCGGCGGCCCGTTACGACCGTGCGAAGGAGTCTTTGCGGGTGGTGAAATTCGTGCCCGCTTCGGGCGCCGCGACCCGTATGTTCAAGGATTTGTTCGAGTTCGTCCGCGAGGGGCGCCGTACGGCTGTAGTCGGGGAGTTGCTGGCCAACCGCCGCCGCTTCGCCTTCTGGCCCGAGCTGCGGACGATCGTCGGTGACGATGCCGACGAGCTGCGGACGGTCGAAAATATCGTCGCCGAAGGGCTCCGTTACGGGGAAACCCCGAAGGGACTGGTGTCGTTCCACCGCTATGGGGATGAGGTGCGCAAAGCCGTCGAAGAGCATCTGGTCGAAGGGGCGCAGTACGCCGCCGCCGGGGGCGAGGTGAAGATTCACTTTACCGTCTCGCCCGAGCATCTGACCCGTTTCGAAGCGTTGCTGGCCGAAAAGATACCGGGTTACGAATCCCGTTTCGGGGTCAAGTATCGCATCTCCTTCTCCGTGCAGGACCCTTCGACCGACACGCTGGCCGTGAATCCCGACTGTACGCCTTTCCGACGGGCAGACGGGCGGCTGCTCTTCCGTCCTGCGGGACACGGGGCGCTGATCGGGAACCTCGGAAAGATCGATGCGGACATAGTCTTCGTTAAAAATATCGACAATGTTACTACCGATGCCCGGCGGGGCGATACGGTGCTTTATAAAAAAGCGCTGGCCGGAGTGTTGCTCGCATTGCAGGAGCGGATTTTTGAATACCTCATGGCCCTCGAAGTGCCGGGTGCCGAGTTGGAGCCCATCGCCGCGTTCATCGAGAATGAACTCTGCGTGAAACTGCCCAAGGATTACGGCACGGCTCTTTTGAGGCAGGTGCTCGACCGCCCGATCCGGGTGTGCGGCATGGTGCGCAACGAAGGCGAACCGGGCGGCGGCCCCTTCTGGGTGACCGGGGCCGACGGGTTGGAGACGCTCCAGATCGCCGAATCGAACCAGATCGCTCCCGAAAAGCGGGAATTGATGCGCTTGGCAACCCATTTCAATCCGGTGGATCTGGTTTGCAGCTTCCGTACCTCGAAAGGAGGTCGTTTCGATCTGCAGGAGTTCGTCGATCCCGCTACGGGTTTTATCTCCCGCAAGTCGGACGGCGGACGCGAGTTGCTCGCGCAGGAACTGCCCGGTCTTTGGAACGGTGCCATGGCCCGGTGGAATACGGTCTTCGTCGAAGTCCCCATCACGACTTTTTCGCCCGTAAAGGTAGTCACCGATCTGCTGCGTCCCGAACATCAGGGCGATGAATTTTGAATAAGCCATTGCTCCCTTCGGATTTTCATTCGGAGGGAGCTTTTTTCAAGATGAAGACGTTGGTTGTCCCAACCGATTTTTTTATGGTTCGATCCGAAAAAAAATGCGCCGAATATGCGTGGGTTAAAATGGATTTTATATATTTGTAGGAACTAATTCGGAGGAGTGTGATTTCGGGAACAGTTCCGATGTTTCCGGTCGGAGTCGGGGAGAGATCGCTTGCGATCGAGTCTCGGATGGAGGTGAGGAAGAGAAAGATTCCGGTGATCCCGGATCGAATGCCTGCGGTCGGATTTGCCGGCGGGGAAAGCGGTGCTGTATGCCGTGCGTTTCGGTCGGCGGGGTCGGTGCGGGGCCGGGCTGCATCCCGGAATCCGTGACGCGAGGTCATGGAGTGACGAATAAGAAATTCAAATATAATAAACATAAATTCTTATGGAAAACAAACTTCAACAGTTAACCCAGAAGCTCTACGACGAGGGACTGGAGAAAGGCCGTGCCGAGGCGGAACGTCTGGTGGCCGAAGCGAAGACCAATGCGGCCAAGATCGTGAAGGAGGCCGAGGCGCAGGCTGCGAAGATCCTCGCCGAAGCCAATACCAAAGCACAGGACGTGGAGAAGAACGCGATGACCGAAATTTCGCTCGCGGGCAAGCAGGCCCTCTCGAAGATCAAAGCCGAGATCAGCTCCATGATTATCGCCAAGAGCACCGCTCCCGCCGTGAAAGCCGCGACGCTCGATCCCGAATTCGTAAAGCAGATGCTGCTTACCGTCGCCAAGAACTGGAGCGGCGCCGATTCGTCGAAGAACCAGTTGAAGGCCCTGCTGCCGGAGGCGGAACAGAAGGCGTTCGAAGCGACGTTCGAAGCCGCTGCGAAGGAGCTGCTGGCCGCAGGCGTCGAGGTGGGTTATTCGAAGGAGGTCAGGACGGGATTCAAGGTGGGTGCCAAAGACGGCGGCTACTACATTTCGTTTTCGGACCAGGATTTCGACGCTCTGTTGAAGGAGTACCTGCGCGACAAGGTCTATAAAATGCTGTATAACGCTTAAGCCGGGCGCCATGTTCGACAAGAATTACTACTGTTTGGTAGCCGGATTGCGGGAGTATTCGCTCGATGCCGATACCAAGGGCTTCAACGCCCGGGCGATCATCGAGGAGATTCTCGAAGGGGTTTCCGCCCGCGACGCACGTTGCGTGCGCCTGCTTTACGGTTACTACGACTGCGAGAACCTGGTTAATTTCCGCAAGGGACGCACGGCGCACAACCCGCTGGGCAACCTCTCGCGGGAAGAGATCGAGGAGCAGACCAAGAACCCCGACCGGCTTCCGGCGCGTATGGCGACCGTGGTCCGTTCCTATTCGGCCATCGTCGATGAAGATGCCGACAACGAGGACGGGATCGACACCGACCGATCGTTCGAGAACGCTCTTTTCTCGGCCTACTACGACGAGTGCGCCCACTCCAAAAGCCGTTTCCTGCGCCAGTGGGCCGATTTCGACCGCAACCTGCGCAACATCTCTGCCGCCGTCGTAGCCCGCGTTACGGGACGTTCGGCCGAGCAGTCTGTCGTGGGCGGGGATGAAACTTCGCAGCAGCTCAAACGCTCGTCGGCCGCCGATTTCGGCTTGCGGGGCGATGTCCCCTATCTGGAGGCGGTGATCGCTGCCGTGAACGACGAAACCAACCTGGTGGAGAAGGAGCGCAAGATCGACGCGATCCGCTGGAACCAGGCCGAGGAGCTTTCCACTTTCGATTATTTCGACATCAACGCGCTGCTGGCTTACCTGGTGAAGGTGAACATCGTGGCGCGCTGGACCCGTTTGGACGACAAGCAGGGGCGCGAAATGCTGCACCGCCTGATGACCAGTCTGGACGGCAAGGATTTGATCAATAAACAATAAAACAGATAATGAAAACAACAGGACGAGTAAACGGTATCATCTCGAACATCGTGATCGTGAAGGCGGACGGCCCTGTCGGCCAGAACGAAATCTGTCACGTTTACTGCGGGGATACCAAGATGATGGCCGAGGTCATCAAGGTCGTGGGCGACAATGCCTACGTGCAGGTTTTCGACTCGACCCGCGGACTGAAGATCGGCGAAAAGGTCGAATTCGAGGGTCACATGCTGGAAGCGACGCTCGCTCCCGGTCTTCTTTCGCGCAACTACGACGGTCTGCAGAACGACCTGGAGAAGATGGACGGTCTGTTCATCGCGCGCGGTTCGATCACCGACCCTATCGACTTCGAGAAGAAGTGGGAGTTCAAGCCGCTGGCTAAGCCCGGCGACAAGGTTTCGGCCGCATCGTGGCTGGGCCAGGTCAAGGAGGAGTGGGTCGAGCACAAGATCATGGTACCCTTCACGATGGAGGGAACCTATACGGTCAAGAGCGTCGTGCCCACCGGAGAGTACAAGGTTACGGACACGATCGCCGTCATCACCGATGCCGATGGCCGGGATCACGATATTACGATGGTTCAGCGGTGGCCCGTGAAGCAGGCCGTGCGCTGTTACCGGGAGAAGCCGCGCCCCTCGCGCGTCATGGAGACGGGCGTGCGGGCCATCGACACTTTCAACCCGCTGGCCGAGGGCGGTACGGGCTTCATCCCCGGGCCTTTCGGTGCGGGCAAGACGGTGCTCCAGCATGCGATTTCGAAGCAGGCCGATGCCGACGTAATTATCATCGTGGCCTGCGGCGAGCGTGCCAACGAGGTGGTCGAGATCTTTAAGGAGTTCCCCGAGCTGGTCGATCCCCGCACGGGTCACAAGCTCATGGAACGTACCATCATCATCTGCAATACTTCGAACATGCCCGTCGCGGCGCGTGAGGCGTCCGTTTATACGGGTATGACCATCGGCGAGTACTACCGTTCGATGGGCCTCAAGGTGCTCGTTATGGCCGACTCGACTTCGCGTTGGGCGCAGGCGCTGCGCGAGATGTCCAACCGTTTGGAGGAGCTTCCGGGCCAGGACGCCTTCCCGGTCGATCTTTCGGCGATCATTTCGAACTTCTATGCGCGGGCTGGTCTGGTCAAGCTGAGCAACGGCAAGACGGGTTCGGTGACCTTCCTGGGTACGGTGTCGCCTGCCGGCGGTAACCTCAAGGAGCCGGTGACCGAATCGACGAAGAAAGCCGCCCGCTGTTTCTACGCCCTTTCGCAGGGCCGCGCCGATTCGAAGCGTTACCCGGCTATCGACCCGCTGGAGTCCTACTCGAAATACCTCGAATATCCCGAGATTGAGGAGTACCTCGACACCCGCATCGAAAAGGGCTGGGTGGATAAGGTTTATACGGGCAAGACGCTCGTGCAGCGCGGTAAGGAGGCCAACGACCAGATCAACATCCTGGGTGACGACGGTGTGCCGGTGGAGTACCACGAGCGGTTCTGGAAGTCGGAGCTGATCGACTTCGTGATCTTGCAGCAGGACGCCTTCGACGAGATCGACGCCAACTGCCCGATCGAACGCCAGAAGATGATGTACGAGATGGTGCTCGACATCTGCGACCGGGAGTTCGGGTTCACCGGTTTCGAGGAGTGCGCATCGTTCTTCAAGGGCCTGATCAACCTCTTCCGTCAGATGAACTATTCGGAGTGGAAATCGGAGAAATTCGAGGACTACCGCCGTCAGATCGAGAAAACAGTGAGTGAAAAAGAATCCAAATAAGGCGCGGTATGACAACACGAGCATTTCAGAAGATATATACCAAGATTGAAAACATTACCAAGGCGACCGTGACGCTGCGTGCCGAAGGCGTGGGTAATGACGAGCTGGCCACCGTGGGCGGCAAGTTGGCCCAGGTGGTGAAGATTATGGGCGACCAGGTGACTTTGCAGGTTTTCGCGGGCACGGAGGGTATTACCACCGATTCGGAGGTAATTTTCCACGGCGAACCCCCGAAGCTGCGCGTTTCGGATAACCTGGCGGGCCGTTTCTTCAACGCCTACGGCGAGCCTATCGAGGGCGGCGAGCAGATCGAGGGCGAAGCCCGCGAAATCGGCGGTCCGACGGTGAATCCGTTCCGCCGCATCCAGCCGTCGGAGCTGATCGCCACGGGTATCGCCGGCATCGACCTCAATAATACGATCGTGACGGGCCAGAAGATTCCTTTCTTCGCCGATCCGGATCAGCCCTATAACGCCGTGATGGCCAATGTGGCGCTGCGTGCCAAGGCCGACAAGA
>OHRT01000773.1_pt1 | contig 9764 bp, 6 predicted proteins | sample 1578521 | NCBI WGS metagenome assembly OHRT01 (sample SAMEA3879537, study PRJEB24766) | human gut metagenome | biome: human-associated habitat; feature: feces | place: USA | collected 1985/1987
GAAAACATACAGCAACTGCAAAAAGACAGCACTTCGTCTATCATGGTTATAGACGACAAGCTAGCCAACCCGCATCCCACCGAGGAGATTTACACGGTGAAGAAGGCTTACGAATACCTGCTTTCGGCTGACTCTACCCATTTCAACCGGGATATTCTAAGACAATGTTCGTTGAACGAATACATCACTCCCAACCTCACTTTTGACGAACAACGCACCCTGACTGCCAAAGAAGAAATGCTGAACAACTATTCCTGGGCGAACGGGCTGGTAGTCAGCGGACAAAAGATTATCGACCGAGGAGAGATCATCAGCCCGGAAACTTATAATATTCTGGAATCACTGCGGAAAGAATCCATTAAGCGGAATGAGTCAATGGGGCAAAGCCGCCTGATTCTCGGAGGGCAGATTCTGTTTGTGGGTATGCTGATGTTGTGTTTCATGCTTTATCTTGATTTATTCCGGAAAGACTATTATCAACGGAAGGGCAGTTTGTCGCTGCTGTTCACTTTGATTGTATTTTACAGTATAGTCACGGCTTTCATGGTCACACACAATATATTCAATGTGTATATCATCCCCTATGCGATGTTGCCGATCATTATTCGTGTGTTCCTCGATTCAAGGACCGCTTTCCTGACACACGTCATCACGATATTAATATGCTCCATATCCCTACGCTTCCCGCATGAATTTATCCTGACCCAGTTGGCGGCGGGACTGGTTGCGATATTCAGTTTAAGGGAATTATCCCAAAGATCCCAGCTTTTCCGGACGGCGCTATTAGTCATATTGACTTATGCCGCCATTTACTTTGCCTTCGAGTTAATGACGGAGAACGGGCTTTCCAATGACTTCTCGAAACTGAATTTGCGGATGTACACCTATTTTATAATAAATGGAGTTCTGCTATTATTCGCTTATCCGCTGTTGTTCCTGTTGGAAAAAACATTCGGATTTACCTCCAATGTCACTTTGGTGGAACTATCGAATATCAATAATGACTTACTGCGCCAGATGTCCGAGACGGTACCAGGAACTTTCCAGCACTCCATGCAGGTAGCCAATCTTGCGGCAGAAGCAGCTATCCGCGTCGGTGCGAAAAGCCAGCTCGTACGTACGGGAGCTTTGTACCACGATATCGGAAAAATGGAGAATCCGGCTTTCTTCACCGAGAACCAGTCGGGAGGGGTCAATCCGCACAAGAACCTGAGCTACGAACAGAGTGCACAGGTCGTGATCAGTCATGTCACGGACGGATTAAAACTAGCCGACAAACACAATCTGCCTAAAGCCGTCAAAGACTTTATCAGTACGCATCATGGACGGGGGAAAACAAAATATTTCTATATCTCGTGGAAAAACGAACATCCGGACGAGGAGCCGAACGAAGAATTATTCACTTATCCCGGTCCGAACCCGTTTACTAAAGAACAGGCCATCCTGATGATGGCGGATGCCGTAGAAGCAGCTTCACGCAGTCTGCCGGAATATACGGAAGAAAGTATAAGTAACCTGGTCGACAAGATTATTGACTCCCAGGTTACAGAGGGCTACTTCAAGGAATGCCCTATTACTTTCAAAGATATTGCCACAATAAAAACTGTATTCAAAGAAAAACTAAAGATTGCTTATCATACCCGGATCAGTTATCCTGAGTTAAAGAAATAAGCAGGCCGGAACAGGCATCTTCCAAAATATCCAGCACATACTCGAAACCTTCGGCCCCACCATAGTAGGGGTCGGGGACATGATCTGCGGGGATACGGTTGCAATATTCCGTCATGCGGTGAATCTTCTTCCATTCTTCGGGAGAGGGAGCTTTATCTTTCAGGTCCTCAATATTACGGTCATCCATACCGATAATCAGATCAAAATTATAAAAGTCCTCTGTCCGTACCGGGCGTGAACGATGCACCAGTTGATACCCCCGACGGGCAGCGTGGGCACGCATCCGGCTGTCCGGCAACTCTCCCTGATGGTAAGACAGGATTCCGGCGGAGTCTATCACAAACTCTTTCTCCAGTCCCGCCTCCTCTATTAAATGAAGCATTACACCCTCTGCCGTAGAACTACGGCAGATATTTCCCAAGCAAACAAATAATATTTTCTTCATAATAAACTTTTAATACTTGACAATATGCCACAAGGAAACCTTGCTCCGGTGTTACGCCGGTTAGAATGAGTTCAAAATCTGATTCGCCCGGTTCACGGTGACAGCTGCCGGGATCTCCGGCATATCCCCCAAGTTGAACGGAGCCAGCATTTTCTCAATCTTCTTCAGTCCGGCTTTATTTCCGTTCTTCTCAAATTCCTGACGAAGAATATTTATTTTCTCATGTGCCTGTACTCCTTCGATCAAACGTTCGAAACGGATACAGCTACGTGCTCCGGGGTATACCAGATAAGTATCTCCGGCTGCCCAGGTACGGAAACGGGAATCGAGCAACGGCTCCAACGGCCAACTGTTGTACGCCCAACGCAGATAACCGTCCAGATGCTTCTTTGAAGAATAGAAACTCATCCAGGCAGCTTCGGCCGGGTCGGAGAAAGTAAACGTATTGGGGTGTGCTTCCGTGCAGCAAGTATAATAGGTAGTGCGCTTATTCTCGGCTTTACGGCGGAGACGTACATCTTCGGGATAGTTCTGACCGATCACAATGCAATAATCATACAAATCCGGCTCAATTTCCGCATGATAATTTCCTGCCAGTGAAACTTTAAAATCCGGATCAGCCTTACGAATCACTTTCAGAGTCTTCTGCATTACGTCCATTGGGCGCTCATCCATAGCAATCGTACAAATATCAAACCAGCCTTTTTCTTTGAGATGTTTTGCAAAAGAAGCAAGCATTGCCACCCACATTTCTTCATAAGCCTGTTCGCCCGGTGCGGTCTTCACAAATTTCAACGAGTTCGTAGCCTGGTCGTAATACTGGAAAGACAGTTTCCAGGGAACCATTGAATAACAGTTTATCTGCTTGTCAATGCCGACACTCATCATAAATTCCACCCAACGGTCAAAAATGGTATAGTCAAACGTCCACGTACCGTCTGCACGTTTTATCCAAGTCACCATTGTGTCGAAATAATCTTCCGTCTGCCCATTCCAGGGTTTATGAGTCAAAGTAGCCGTAATAATCTTCTGCCCGGCATTTGCCAGCATTTTCATCAGAGGGCGCATAGCGTCCAGATGCTCCTGGCTCCATAAAGGCACCTGATAATAACGGGCTACGGCATACGGGCTTTGCCACAAATCCAGATGAAAAGCCCATTCCGAGGGTTGGGGAAGTACGCGGGAAGAAACCGTAATCTCAAGATTGAGGCGCTGTAACAGATTCGAGCCATCGTTAACCAATAACTGTCCTTTATAAGTTCCGGGAACCGCAGACTGGGGAATCCAGCATTGTACCCAGATAGGCTGAACAGTACGAGCAGGCAAAGCCATCGTTTTCAGTTCCGAGTCAATCGGATCGGCTACCAATAGAGAGTCAAAGTCCACCGACTTCCGATAGCCGCACGCACCTCTTCCGTCTTTGTTCAGTTCGTCCGTCATGACGTAGCGGACAAAGCCGGCTGTCAACGCATCTCCCGAAAGAGAGTTCCCCTTCTTATCCTTAAAATCGGTAAAGCTGAAATTCAAGTCCTTCAGCTCCGTGCCTGTCCACACGACCGCTTGAGCATTCACACGTTCGCCGCGCCAGCCTTTCAGAGAGGTGTTCGTGGTTTTCTTCAAAGCCGGAAGCTGATGTTTCGCGTAGCGGACATCAATTGTTCCCCACGACACTTGCGGTGCCGTGACTGCCGCCCATTCTTTTTCGGAAGGTGCTGCAGGGTCAGGCAATTCCTGATAAGCCTGTAAAGGGAACTTCGGTTGTCCTGTCGGAACGCCACACTGGGTTACTCCTTGCTGGGCAAACACAGAACCCATGCTAAGGAAACAAGTCAGAGAAAAAATTGTAAATCGTTTCATGGTTAGTTAATTAAATTAATACAAGGTTTATTAATAAGGGGGAATAATTTCTTTTATCACATAGGGTCTACATCATAGTAGACTATCAGGGACTTATAACGCTCATCCTCTATCATCTCCCGTTGAATGCGCAAAAGCAGTTCCCGGGCACGCCCCATTGGAGCATTCTGTTCTATCTTCACAACGATCTTTTTGATGAACAGTGTCTGGATACGGGCAACAGGAGGTTTATCCGGTCCCAGCACCCGGTTGCCGAATACTGCCCTCAACTTGCCGGCCATTACCGCCGCCATTTGATCCAGCAACGACTCATTATGATTTTTCAGATAAACATATACCAGGCGATAATAAGGAGGATAGTGGAACATCTGACGTTCCGCCAGTTGCCCGCCTACCATATCTTCATAGTCATTGGCAATCACCTGATGAATAATAGGGTGGTCGATACTCTTGGTCTGGAGTATCACACGTCCGCGTTTATTCTTACGCCCGGCGCGTCCCGCTACTTGTGCCATTAGCTGGAAGGCACGTTCGTAAGAACGGAAATCGGGATAATTCAACATCGTATCGGCATTCAGTATTCCGACGATACTTACATGGTCGAAGTCCAAACCCTTCGACACCATTTGCGTACCGATCAGAATATCGGTCTTTCCCTGTTCAAAGTCTGCAATAATCTTTTCGTAAGCAGAGCGGGTGCGGGTGGTATCCAAATCCATACGCGCCACGGCTGCTTCGGGGAAAAGGATTTTGATGTCGTCCTCAATCTTTTCCGTACCAAAGCCGCGGTTCACCAGTTCCGTACCTTCGCAAGCGGGACAGGCCTTCGGAAGTTGATAGGTATAGCCGCAATAGTGGCAGGTCAGTTGATTGATTCCTTTGTGGTAAGTCAGGCTCACATCACAGTTTTTGCACTTCGGCACCCAGCCGCAAGTACGGCATTCTATCATGGGAGCGAAGCCGCGACGGTTCTGGAAAAGAATCACCTGTTCCTTCTGTTCCAGGGCTTCTTTCATATATTGTACCAGCAGAGGCGAGAACTGTCCGACCATTCGTTTCTTACGGTGCAGTTCCTTGATATCTACCGGGATAATCTCCGGCAACTGAATCTCTTTATAGCGTTCTTTCAGTTGGACAAAGCCGTATTTTCCGTCCGTCGCGTTCTGCCATGTCTCGATAGAAGGAGTAGCCGTTCCCAACAGTGTTTTAGCTCCATACATGGCAGCCAGTACAATAGCTGCGCTACGTGCATGATAACGGGGAGCAGGGTCTTGCTGCTTATAAGTATTCTCGTGTTCCTCGTCCACAATCACCAGTCCCAGGTTCCGGAAAGGGAGGAAAACGGAAGAACGGACTCCCAAAATAATATCATAGCCATTTTCTCCCAACTGTTTCCGCCATATCTCCACCCGTTCGGCGTCGGGAAACTTAGAGTGATAAATGCCCAGCCGAGAGCCGAAAACCCGTTGCAGACGTTCTGTAATCTGGGTAGTCAGGGCAATCTCTGGCAACAAATACAATACTTGCTTTCCCTGACGAATAGTTTCTTCTATCAGATGAATATATACTTCCGTCTTACCACTGGACGTCACCCCATGAAGCAGGCAGACATTCTTTTCCCGGAAGGACTGTACGATTTCATCGTGTGCCCGTTGCTGAAACTCATTCAACGTATTCAGTTCGACGACCTCCTTCACCTGCTGGTTCAACCGGCCGATCTCATGATGATAAATCTCAAATATCTTTTTCTCTACCAGACCGTTCAGAATGGAAGGCGACACATTGGCGCGTTGCAACAGTTCTTTCTTGGAGACTTCTTTCGGGACTTCATTTCCCAGAATCCCCGAACATTCCACATATTTCATCAACAATGCCAACTGCTTCGGGGCACGCGACAGGATATCAAACAGTATATGCAACCGTTTTTCATCCGCCGAACCCGCAAGCCGCACCCGCGCCTCCGTCTTGGGTTTATAAGTACGCCTCAACTCCTCCTTTACAAAAATCGCTTCTTTATCGAGCAGCGACTTGATGACAGTCAGAATATTTTTTATCCCGCTCTCCTTCTCCAGCTTAGTGACACACTGCTGTGCATCCACGGCAAGCAAATCCAGAATGCGCTGTTCACGTTCCGGCAATGGTGCATCCGCTTCAAAATCGGGATTATACTCTACAATCGTTTCGCTTTCGAGTTTCAATCCCGAAGGCAGTGCCGCCTTATAAACATCCCCTTGCGTACAGAGATAATAATCGGCTATCCACTCCCAAAACTTGAATTGAACAGGCAATAATATAGGAGAAGCATCCAGCAATGCAGATATGTCCTTCACCTCATACTCCGTCGGAGCACAATAATGAACATTAAGAACGATAGCCGTATAGAACTTCTTCCGTCCGAAAGGAACTACCACGCGGCAACCGATCTTCACTTCTTCCGCACACTCGTCCGGCAAAGAGTAAGTAAAGCTCTTTGGAAGTGGAAGCGGTAATATGACATCTACATACTTTTTCATTGCAGGCACAAAGATATAAAAAAAGAGGCTTCCGACAGTCGAAAGCCTCTTGTTCTACTATGTTAAAGTAAATTATCCGCTAAAAAATATAAGCAACAGATACCTGCCAAGTCTTGGTTTTATAGGAACCGCCGCCGTCAATATCAGCAGTGTCGCCCAATGGGATATTATAATTAGCTCCCACCTGCAAATGGTTCAGCAACTTCAAACCGGCACCCACATTGATACCTACTTCAGCTTTCTTCTTATCAATTCCCGATTTCTTTTCAAAATCGAAATAAAAGTCAGGACCTGCAGCCAGATAAATACCCGCCAGACTTCCCAAGCCAATGGTATATTTCAGATTTACGGGTACTTCCAGTCCTGTTTGCTTCACCTCGTCCTTGCCGCGCTGAGAGAACAGCAAAGCACCATCAACACCCAAGCCTACAATGGGAATGGTAAACTCAGCCATCGGACCAATAAAGAAACCGGTAGAATTATCCTTGTTTCCCTTATATCCACCATCCCAATCTATTTTCGTCATATTCACACCACCCTTAACACCCCACTTCAATAGTTGGGCCTGGGCAGGCATAGCCATAAACATACAGCATACAGCTATCACGAAAGCACTAAAAATCTTTTTCATAATCAATTGTGTTTAATATTACGGGACAAATATATGCAAATTCTTCCTAAAGAAACAACATCTATTAGCATTTGTTCATTTAAGAGAACAATGAATCACAAAACGCATTACCTTTGCAACCTAAATCAAAGAAAGATACCACACAGATAAAATAAAAAGCTATGATAAAAATCAGAAAGACGCAACCCACAGACATTACAATCCTTATGGACATCTTTGAACAAGCGAAGCACATCATGCGGAAAGACGGAAATATGCTGCAGTGGAGAGGCAACTACCCTTCCAGGGAAATCGTCATAGCAGACATCGAACAAGGAAACAGCTATGTGTGCACCGACGATACCGAAGAAATTATCGGAACCTTCGCCTTTATCCGTGGAAACGACCCCACATATACGCATATCTATGAAGGAAAATGGGTGGAAGATACGCTTCCTTACGGCGTCATTCACCGGCTGGCAAGTACAGAACACAGCAAAGGAGTGGCCAATGCCTGCCTGCAATGGTGCTACGAACAAATACCCAACCTACGTGCAGATACCCACCGGGACAATCATATCCTGCAATACATACTGAAGAAGCACGGATTCAAATATTGCGGCATCATCCTTCTGGCCAATGGAGACGAACGGCTGGCATTCCAAAAAGTAGAAGGATAGACAAGGAAACCACGAATCTTTCATTTAAAGGAGTTATCAGCCGACAAGTCGGTTTAGGAGTTAAAGCCAATACTCGTGCATATGTATTCACAGAAGTATCGGCTTTAACTTCTTCAACTCCTGACGGAGCGGAGCGAAGTGATAACTCCTCCAATTCCTTTAAATGAAAGAACCGGGCAAGAAAACTCAAATAATCATAACCCTTCAAACATTATCTGCCATATAATTGTATATATAGCAGGTTTCCACAATGTTGTGGAAAACAAAAACAAGATAACATATGAAGGATTATAAACGTATGACAGTCGGCGAAATCGTAGCCGACAACTTCAACAATGCCGGGATATTTGATAAATATGGCATTGATTTCTGCTGCCATGGTTCCGCACTGCTTCCCGAAGCCAGTAAAACTGCCGGAGCCGATATGGAGAAGGTGATAGAAGAAATAGAGCATCTGGCTCCGACAACCTCCGAAAATATTGATTTCAAGAGTTGGCCTCTGGACTTATTGGTGGACTATATTCTCAAAATCCACCACCGTAATATCCGTACACAAGGTCCCGAGATTGAAGAACTGCTGGATAAAATATGTCGCGTACACGGTGAAAAACATCCGTCACTCTACAATGTGCAGGCTCTCTTTCATGATTCCCTCTCCGACCTCAATGCCCATCTCGACAAAGAGGAACTGGTACTGTTTCCCTACATCTATGAGATGGTAAAGGCTAAGCTGGAAAATACTCCCCTGCCCGAATTCCACTGTGGAAGCATCGAAGCTCCCATATCCGTCATGATGGCAGAACATGACATTGAAGGAGAACGCTATCGCCACATAGAGCATCTGACCAACGGCTATACAGCTCCAGAAGATGCCTGCAACAGTTACCGCCTCGTACTCCAACAGCTTAAAGCATTTGAAGAGGCCTTGCACCAGCACATCCATCTGGAAAATAATATCGTTTTCCCACGCTCCATCAAAATGGAAGCAAAATTAAGAGAACAGCCATGACACAAATCAGAATCAAACGGGTATATGAAGAACCCGATGCAACAGACGGCTACCGTGTATTGGTGGACCGGCTGTGGCCTCGCGGCATAAAAAAGGAACATCTGAAATACGATGTCTGGGAAAAGGATATTACCCCTTCACCTGAATTAAGAAAATGGTTTCACGAAGACCAAGCGGAACACTGGGAGGGGTTTGCAGCCATGTATCGCAAGGAACTGGAAAATTCGGAAGCCGCCCTTAGGTTCATTGACACCATAAAACACCACCATACCATAACCTTACTATATGCTTCCAAAGCACCGATATACAACCATGCACGCATCCTGCAACGGTTTCTGCAGGAGCACTTAGACTAATTACTCACAATCTTTACAGTAAAAGCAAAGATGAACTGTAACTCTGGAAAGGCTGTTCAACGAATTGGTGCTACAAGGACACAAACTTCTTTTTCAAGTCGTCCACTCCCATTCCCGTAAAATAATCCTCGATAAAGTCCCAGCGCTGTTCATCCGTCAGCTTATCTGTTCCGAAGAAGAAAGAGAACAAGTCAATCTGCTCCTGGAATATCTGCTCGTTGGTATCCAGAATCAGATTGCGGTAATCATCGCCAAGCGCAAGTTCCTGCAGAGTTTCGGGGTCATTGAAACGGATAAATACGCAAGGCGTACCGCCACCCTCCACACTGAACGAAAGGCAGTCGAGCATAGAAAGCAGATTAAGCAGCATATTCAAGTCCGAGAAAGGAGTGCAATAAAACAACAGGCGGTCTCCCTTACTGCCCACTATACGTTGGCTAAACAGTTTTTGATAGCGCGATAGAAGCAAATCAAAGCCTTTGGTCACCGTAAAAGAGAGTTCATTGGAATCTTTCTTTTTCACACTGCTGATATAGCTCACACTGCGGCCTTCCTCCGTGCGGCTCTCCAGCAGGGAACCGATAAAGCGTTTGGCAGAGCGCACGTCCATGCCATGCTCGGCA
>OHRT01000786.1_pt1 | contig 9655 bp, 10 predicted proteins | sample 1578521 | NCBI WGS metagenome assembly OHRT01 (sample SAMEA3879537, study PRJEB24766) | human gut metagenome | biome: human-associated habitat; feature: feces | place: USA | collected 1985/1987
CCACCGAGCCGATCGCGGCCCCTTCCGGGGCGGCCTGCCCCTCCAGCACCCGGCGGATGGCGTCGTCATACGCCTCCGGCGGCAGCGTTTCCCCGGAGGGGACTCGGCACTGGGATACGACCCGGTCCTTCTCATCCAGCAGGGCCAGAACGATGTTGGTGTTTCCGATGTCGGCAGTCAGCAGCATAAAATTTCCTCACTTATACAGCGTTTTAGCTTGGCCGGAAAGCTTGCGCTTTTCGGCCAAGCCGGGGATATTTCAGGATTGCTTCCTGGGAATGGTGACGGTAATGGTGGTGCCCTTGCCGGGCTGGCTCTCCAGCTGCACGGTTCCGTGGTGATAGGCCGCGGCGTGCTTCACGATGGACAGACCCAGGCCGGTGCCGCCGGAGGCCTTGGAGTGGCTCTTATCCACCCGGTAGAACCGCTCAAAGATCCGGGACTGGTGCTCCGGGGCGATGCCGATGCCGGTGTCCGCCACGGAGATCACGGCGTTTTCGCCGGCATCCGACACGGTGACCCGGACGCTGCCGCCGGGGACGTTGTACCCGATGGCGTTGTCGCAGAGGTTATAGATGGTCTCGTGCAGCAGACGGCGCACGCCCTCCGCCTGGACGTCCTGTCCCTCCACGGTGAGGCGGACCTGGCTTTTCTCGGCCTTGTCCCGCAGGTCGGCGGCAATGTCCCGGCACAGAGCCGGGATGTCCACCTGCTCCCAGGGCAGGGGGGCCCCCTCGTCCAGCTGGGACAGACGGATGATGTCGCCGATGAGGGCCACCAGCCGCTGGGCCTCCCGGCGGATGTGGCCCACGAACCGGGGCAGGTCCTCCTGCTTCACCAGTCCGTTTTCAATCAGCTCGGCGCTGCCGATGATCCCCTGGAGGGGGGTCTTCAATTCGTGGGAGACGTTGGCGGTGAACTCCCGGCGGCTCTGCTCCGCCGTCTCCTGCTGGGTGATGTCAAAGGCCAGCAGCACCGCCCCCAGAGTGTCGGGGCCGGACTGGATGCGGGAGATGTCAAACTGATAAATGCGGCCCAGCCGCTGGACACGGACCTCGCTGTGACCGGCGTCCATGGCGGACGCCAGCGCGTCGCTGACGTCGCGGCCGCGGTCCACCGTCAGGAAATCCTGGCCCAGGCAGCTCTCGCCGGTGCCGAACACCCGGCAGGCGGCGGCGTTGATGCTGAGCACCGCGCCGCTTTCGTTCAGCAGCACCAGCCCCTCCTGCATGTGGGAGGTGATCTGGCGGAACTCGTCGGACCGGCGGCGCAGGTCCGTCAGCTGCCGGTCGATCTGCTGGCGCTGCACATTGATGCGGCACAGCAAAGGCGACAGCTCCTCATAGGTGTCGTTTTCCAGAGGGTGCTCCAGATCCAGGGCATTCAGAGGGGCGGTGATCCGGCGGGACAGACGGCCCGCCAGAAGGCCCGACAGCACCAGGGCTGCGGCGGCGGCCAGCAGAATGGCCGGCAGCATTCCCAGCACCAGCATGCCCACGGTAGCCCGGCTGACGGAAATGCGCAGCACCGAGCCGTCCGGCATACGCTGAGCATAGTAGCTGGTCTTTTCCAGCAGGGTGCTGGAATAGCGGGTGGAGCTGCCGGAGCCGGTGCGCAGGGCCTCCCGGACCTCCAGGCGGTCGCCGTGGTTCTCCAGGCTTTCGGCGTCGCGCTTGGTGTCGCACAGCACCGAGCCGTCGGCGGCGATCCAGGTCAGGCGGTAGCGGTCCGCCGTCAGCCCTTTCAGGTAATCCGTGCCCTCCGTCTCCACGGCGGCGGCTGCCAATTGCAGCTGATCCTGGAGCTGGGACTCCTGCACGGAGGCAAAATAGCTGTACAGGCAGGTCATGACGATGACCACCCCCGCCAGCAGCACGGCCACGGCGGACAGCATAAACGAACGGAAAATTTTCTTGGTCATCCTTGTTCCTCCAGCCGGTAGCCCACATTGCGGACGGTCTGGATCAGACCGCCGTAGGGACCCAGCTTCTGGCGCAGCGTGCGGATGTGCATGTCCACGGTGCGGGTCTCGCCGTAATAGTCGGTGCCCCACACCTGGGCCATCAGCTGGTCCCGGGTGAAGGCCATGCCGGGATGGGACAAAAACAGCCGCAGCAGCTCGTATTCCTTATAGGTCAGGAGCACCCGCTGCCCGTCGCAGGAGACGGTGTGGGCGTCCTGGTCCAGGGTCAGGCCGGACAGGTGCAGCACGTGGCTGGGCCGGGCGCACCGGCGCAGCACGGCCTTGACGCAGGACACCAGCTCCATGACCCCGAAGGGCTTGGTGAGATAGTAGTCCGCGCCCAGGTCCAGGGCCTGGATCTTGTCATATTCCGCGCCCTTGGCGGTGGCCATGACAACGGGGATGGAACGGGTGGCAGGGGCGGCCCGCATACGGCGCAGCAGCTCCACACCGTCCACACCGGGCAGCATCACATCCAGCACCACCAGCTCCGGCAGCTCCCGGGCCGACTCCAGCGCGGACCAGAAGGCCCCGCCGTCGGCGAAGCCCTGGGCCTGGAACCCGGTGGACTGCAGGGTGTATACCTCAATATCAAGGATACTGGCATCGTCCTCTACGCACCAGATCATGGGTTATCCCTCCTTGTGCCGGCCGGTGATGGAAAAAATCACCCACTCGGCGATGTTGGTGGCGTGGTCGCCGATGCGCTCGAAATACTTGGCGATCATCAGCAGGTCCAGGGCGTACTCCCCGTCGCCGGGGTCGGCGGCGATGCGGGAAATCAGGGCCTGCTTCACCTGGCGGAAATAGGCGTCCACGGTGTCGTCGGCAGCCAGAACGCCCTCTGCCTTTATTGTATCATGTTTTACGTATGCGTCAACACTTTCTGTCACCATAGAGATGGTAGCCCGGGCCATCTGGCAGAGAATGTCGTCATGCTCGGCGGTGCGGCCCTTCAGGAAGGTGACGATCTCGGCGATGTCCTGGGCCTGGTCGCCGATGCGCTCCATGTCGGTGATCATTTTCAGGGCGGCGGAGATCTGGCGCAGGTCCCGGGCCACCGGCTGCTGCTGCAAAAGCAGCTTCAGGCACAGCGACTCGATGGTGCGCTCCTTCTGGTCGATCTCCGTGTCCAGGGGGCCCACCTGGGCGGCCAGGGCGGGGTCTCCCTCCGTCAGGGCCTTGGCGGCCAGGGCGATGACCTCCTCGCACAGGGCGCCCATCTCGATGAGCTCCCGGTTCAGCAGCGCCAGCTGCTGGTCAAACTGTCTTCTCATTATCCGAACCTCCCGGTGATGTAGTCCTCGGTGCGCTTATCGGTGGGGTCGGAGAACAGCTGCTCCGTTTTGCCGAACTCCACCAGCTCACCCAGCAGGAAAAAGGCCGTATTGTCGGAAATGCGGGCCGCCTGCTGCATGTTGTGGGTGACCATGACCACGGTGTAATGCTCCTTCAGCTCCAGGGCCAGGTCCTCGATCTTGGAGGTGGAGATGGGGTCCAGGGCGCTGGTGGCCTCGTCCATCAGCAGCACCTCCGGCTCCACGGCCAGGGCCCGGGCGATGCACAGGCGCTGCTGCTGGCCGCCGGACAGGCCCATGGCGCTTTTCTTCAGCCGGTCCTTCACCTCGTCCCAGATAGCAGCAGAGCGCAGGGAGCGCTCCACAATGTCGTCCAGCTTGGCGTGGCTGCGGACGCCGTGGGTCCGGGGCCCATAGGCCACGTTGTCATAAATGCTCATGGGGAAGGGGTTGGCCTTCTGAAACACCATGCCGATGCGCTTGCGCAGCAGGGTGGGGTCCACCCCGGCGTCATAGATGTTCTTTCCGTGGAAGTCCACCTGTCCCTGGATCTTCACGGAGGGGATCAGGTCGTTCATGCGGTTCAGAGTCCGCAGGAACGTGGATTTGCCGCAGCCGGAGGGACCGATAAAGGCGGTGATCTGCCGCTCCGGGATGGCGACGGATACGTCGTGGAGGGCGTGGTTCTGCCCGTACCACAGATTCAGGCTCTTGGCCTCAAGAATGGGTTCCATAGCAATGCCTCATTTCTTTCGCAGCTTCCGCCCCACCAGGGAGGCGGACAGGTTGATCAGCAGGGTCAGCACCATCAGAATGGCGGCGATGGAGAAGGCCAGGGCCGTCTCGCCGCCCTCGGTGGCATAAACGTACAGGGCCACGGTCAGGGTGGCGGAGGAGGTGTGCAGAGCCTTGACAAAGCCCACCAGCTCCAGGCCGAAGCCCGCCGTATACAGCAGGGCGGCGCTTTCGCCCACAATGCGGCCCACAGCCAGGATGCAGCCGGTGACGATGCCGTCCACGGCTCCGGGCAGCACCACCGTGCGGATCATGTGCCATTTCCCGGCTCCCAGGCCCAGGGCCCCCTCCCGATAGGACTGGGGCACGGTTTTCAGGCTCTCCTGGGTGGTGCGGACGATGGTGGGCAGGATCATCACCACCAGGGTCAGGCCGCCGGCCAGGATGCCTGCCTGAAGGTTCATCCGCTGGACGAACAGCAGCATGCCCACCAGGCCGAAGATGATGGAGGGGATGCCCGTCAGGGTCTCGGTGGCGAACTCGATAACGGACACCAGGCGGCGGTTGGACGCGTATTCCGTCAGGTAAATGGCGGCCCCCACTCCCAGGGGCAGGACGATGACCATGGCCACCACGATGATATACAGGGTATCCAGAATGTTGGGCAGGATGCCCACGGTGTTCTTGATATAGCTGGTCTGGCTGGTCAGCAGGGACCAGGTGATGCCCGGCACTCCGCGATAGAAGATATAGCCGATGAGAAACAGCAGCAGGGCGCAGGTCAGCCCCGCGCACAGCCATACCAGGCCCCGCATGCCCCGGTCATACAGACGGCGGCGGGGCGACAGCTTTTCCTCCATGGGTCAGTCCTCCTTCCTTTTTTTGATGAACACGTTGAGAAATACGTTGATGAGCATAATGAACAGAAACAGCACCAGGCCGATGGAGAACAGGGCCTGCTGATACAGGCTGCCCACCGGGGCATAGGACATGCCGGAGATGATGCCGGTGGTGAGAAACCGGACAGACTGGAACAGTCCCGGCATATTGGCCACGTTTCCGGCCACCATGATGATGGCCATGGCCTCGCCGATGGCCCGGCCCACGCCCAGCACCACGGCGGTGGCCACGCCGCTGCGGGCGGCGTGAAGGCTGACGCGGAAATACGTTTCGGTGGCGGTGGCTCCCAGGGCCAGGCTGGCCTCCTCATACTCCCGGGGCACCGCCCGCAGGGCCGTCTCCGACACGTTGATGATGGAGGGCAGCACCATAATGGACAGCACCAGGATGGCCGCCAGCAGACAGGCGCCGGAGCCTAAGGAGAAGGTGGTGCGGATCAGGGGCACCAGCACGATCATGCCCACCAGGCCGTATACCACCGACGGGATGCCCGCCAGCAGCTGCACGGCGGTGCGGATCACGGCGGCGGCCCTGGGCGGGGCCAGCTTTGCCAGGAAGATGGCCGTCATCAGGCCGATGGGCACGCCGATGACCATGGCCCCGGCGGTGCCGTATATGGAGGTGAGGATGAAGGGGAGAATGCCGTACTGGGCCCCGGTGGTGGTGTTGGTGGGGTCCCAGACCTGGCCGAACAGGAATTTGAACAGGCCGATCTGGCGGATGGCGGGCAGGCCCGAGAGGATCAGGTACACGCTGATGACCAGCACGAAGCCCACGGCCACGATGCCGCACAGCAGGAACACCAGGTGGATCACATTTTCCAGGGCCTTGCGGGCCCCTGTATTCTTTGAACGCATAGTCGGTTCCTTTCTGGTCCGGAACGGGAAATGCCCCTGGCCCGGGATTCGGGTCAGGGGAGGTTTCCCGGGGTGGTTACTTGGCCACGGGCACCGCACCGGCGTTCTTGATGAGGTCGGAAGCGGCGGCGGAGGTGGCGAAGTCAAAGAAAGCCTGAGCGGCGGCGGAGAGAGTTACGCCCTGCTTGGTCACCAGCACAAAGGGACGCTGGATTTCATAGCTGCCGTCCAGGACGGTGGCTTCGGTGCAGGCCACACCGCCCACGGTGAGGGCCTTGACAGTGGACTTGCCTTCCACGGCGGACAGGGATGCGTAGCCGATGGCGTTGGGGTTGCCGGCAACGGCCTCAATGACGCCGCCGGTGGAGGTCAGCTCCTGGTCCAGCTTGCAGGCATCCTTGGTATCGGTGATGGACTCGAAACCGTCCCGGGTGCCGCTGCCGGACTCACGGCCGATGCAGGAGATGGCGCCGGGGTCGCCGCCCACCTCGCTCCAGTCGGTGATCTTGCCGGTGAAGATGTCGGCGATCTGCGCAACGGTCAGATCGGCAACCTTGCTATCGGCGTTGATGATGATGGCGATGCCGTCCAGGGCCACGGTGGTCTCCTGGAGACCGGCGGACTTCTCCTGGTCCTTCAGGGCCCGGGAGGCCAGGCCAATGTCGGTAGAGCCGTTCTTCACGGCCTCGATGCCGGCGCCGGAGCCGGTGGGGTCATAGGTGACGGTGACGCCGGGATTGTCGGTGGTGAACTGCTCCTTCAGCGCGCCGATGACCTTGTCCATAGAGGTGGAACCGTTGGTGGACACGGTGCCGGAGAGAACGGTGTTGTCGTCGGTGTTGGGGGTGTCATTGTTCTTCTGACCGCAGCCGGCCAGGATGCCCAGCACCATAACGGCGCACAGGGCGATGGAAAGAAACTTTTTCATTTTTTCAGAATCTCCTTTCGATTCAACGGATTTTGGATATCCTCGGTACAGTTCATAGGATACGGGCCGGATGTAAAGCCGGAAAGGCGTGTTTTGTAAAATCCCGGTAAAATGCCGGACCCGGCCAAGGGCGAAATTTTCGCCGCCCGGCTTTACGGATGCCCGGCGGCGTGGTATACTCCAAAAGACAGAGAACGAGAAAAATCGGAAAGAGATGAGTCCTGTGCGGAAAAATCAGGCAGAGGGGCTGCTGCGGAAGCTGCCCCGGCCCGCCGGGAAGAAACCGGCCCCGGCTGCCAATAAGGAGTAAATAACATGAAATATCAGGCGATTTTATTTGATATGGACGGAACACTGCTGGACACCCTGACGGATATGCAGGCGGCGGTGAACTACATCCTGGAAAAATACGGCTATCCCACCCGGACCCTGGAGGAGGTGCGCCGGTTCGTGGGCAACGGCGCGGGACCGCTGATTCACCGGGCCCTGCCCCAGGGGGTGGACCCGGACCGGGAGGCGGAAATCCTGGCGGACTACCGGACCTATTACCAGGCCCACAACTGCGTGGAGACCCGTCCCTATGACGGCATCGGGCCGCTGCTGGAGCGGCTGCGGCAGGCAGGCGTGCGGGCGGCGGTGGTGTCCAACAAGCCGGACCGGACCACCCGGACCCTGGCGGCCCGGTTCTTCCCGGAGCTGGACGGGGCCATGGGCCAGCGGGAGGGCATCGCCTCCAAGCCCGCCCCGGATATGGTCCGGGCGGCCCTGGCCCGGCTTCACGCGGCCCCGGAGGAGACTCTGTATGTGGGCGACAGCGAGGTGGACGTGGCCACCGCCCGGAACGCCGGGCTGGACATGATCGGTGTGGCCTGGGGGTTCCGGGGCCGGGCGGCTCTGGAGGCCGCAGGCGCGCCCCTGGTGGCGGACACCCCGGAGCAGCTGCTGGACATGCTGCAATGACCCCAAATCACGAAACGAGGTGCAATATGCATACATTTATGGTGCCCTGCCTGCTGGGGCTGGAAAAATTGGTGGGCGACGAGATCCGGCGGCTGGGCTTGAAGGACGTGCAGGTAGAAAACGGCCGGGTGCTGTGCCGGGGGGAGCTATCCGACCTGGCGCGGCTGAACATCAACCTGCGCTGCGGGGCGCGGGTGCTGCTGGTGCTGGGCCGGTTCCCGGCCCGCAGCTTTGAGGAGCTGTTTCAGGGCACCCGGGCCATCCCCTGGGAGGAGTATCTGCCCCGGGACGCGGCCTTCCCGGTGAAGGGCTATTCCATCTCCTCCCAGCTGCACGCGGTGCCCGCCTGCCAGTCCATCATCAAAAAGGCCATGGTGGAGCGGATGAAGGCCCACTACAGCCTGGAGCAGTTCCCGGAGGACGGGGTCAAGTATCAGGTGCGGTTCTCCCTGTTCAAGGACGAGGCCATGATCTGCCTGGACAGCTCCGGCGAGGGACTGTACAAGCGGGGCTATCGGGCCGTGGGCGTGGAGGCCCCCCTGCGGGAGACGCTGGCGGCGGCCATGGTGACCCTGTCCCGCTTCCGGGGCCGGGACCCCTTCTGCGACCCCTTCTGCGGCAGCGGCACCATCTGCATCGAGGCGGCGCTGATCGCCATGAACCGGGCCCCGGGCCTGGACCGCAGCTTCGACGCCCAGCGCTGGGGCTTTGTGCCCTCCGGGGACTGGCTGACCGCCGCCGGAGAGGCCATGGACAAGGAGTTCCACGGCCGGTACGACATCTGGGGCGGCGATGTGGACCCCCGGGCCGTGGCCATCGCCCGGGACAACGCCCGGAAGGCCGGGGTGGAGGACGTGGTGCGCTTCGAGGTAGCGGATATGCGGAATTTCCGCCGGGAGGACACCTATGGCCAGCTGGTGACCAATCCCCCCTACGGCGAGCGGCTGCTGGAGCGGCAGGAGGCCGAGGCCCTGTACCGGGATTTCGGCAAAATGTGGGAGCGGCTGCCGGACACCTGGCGGACCCTGGTCCTCAGCAGCCACACGGAATTTGAGCGCACCTTCGGCCACCAGGCCAAGAAGAAGCGCAAGCTCTATAACGGCATGATCAAGTGCGACCTGTTTATGTACGGCAACGTATAAGCACCCGCCCCGGGCATTTTATTTGCACCCGGCAGCTTCCTGTGATATAATGACGGCATCACACGGATCAATTATCAAGGAGGCGCAGCTATGCAAAAGCTGGACAAACAGTTCCATATCCACTGCGTGGAGGGCGACGTGGGCCGTTACGTCATCCTGCCCGGCGATCCGGGCCGCTGCGAAAAGATCGCGGCCCTGTTCGACGATACCCATTTTGTGGCCCAGAACCGCGAATTCACCATCTATACCGGCACCCTGCTGGGGGAAAAGGTCTCCGTCTGCTCCACCGGCATCGGCGGCCCCTCCGCCTCCATCGCCATGGAGGAGCTGCACAACATCGGCGCGGATACCTTCATCCGGGTGGGCACCTGCGGCGGCATCGACCTGGACGTGCGCTCCGGCGACGTGGTGGTGGCCACCGGCGCCATCCGCTTTGAGCACACCAGCCGGGAGTATGCCCCCATCGAGTACCCGGCCGTGGCCAATTTCGACGTCACCTGCGCCCTGGTGCAGGCCGCCAAAAACCTGGGCAAGTCCCTGAAAACCGGCGTGGTGCAGTGCAAGGATGCCTTCTATGGCCAGCACAGCCCCGCCAGAATGCCGGTGTCCTATGAGCTGCTGAACAAGTGGGAGGCCTGGAAGCGCCTGCACGTGAAGGCCAGCGAAATGGAAAGCGCCGCCCTGTTTGTGGTGGCCGATGCCCTGGGCTGCCGCTGCGGCAGCTGCTTCCATGTGATCTGGAACCAGGAGCGGGAAGCCGCCGGGTTGGACCAGGACATGAGCGAGGACACCACCTCCGCCGTGGAGGTGGGCGTGGAGGCCCTGAAGCTGCTGATCCAGGCGGACCGGCAGGCGTAAATTGCAGAAAACGG
>OHRT01000787.1_pt1 | contig 9653 bp, 4 predicted proteins | sample 1578521 | NCBI WGS metagenome assembly OHRT01 (sample SAMEA3879537, study PRJEB24766) | human gut metagenome | biome: human-associated habitat; feature: feces | place: USA | collected 1985/1987
ATACAATTCCCGAGCAAAGTGATTTTTATGCTTGCATAAAAGATGTGATTGGTTGGTATCGGCAATATCCAGATGACTGGAAACAGACTTGGTTTGAATGCCAGAAGAAGTGGACTTCGGAAGTGGGGTGTCCCGATGGCGTTTTTGTTCCGTTTAATATTGATGCCAAGATAAATAGTGCCTATGTGGCTATAGGTCTGTTATATGGCAAGAAAGATTTTTATCAGACTATTGATATTTCGGCACGTTGTGGGCAAGATTCTGATTGTAATGCGGCTACTGCTGCCGGTATATTGGGTACAATGCTTGGATATAGTAATATTCCGGAATTATGGAAAGAAAGTCTTTACGAAGTAGAGGACATCCCATTTGCCTATACGGAAGTTTCGCTGAATAAGCTTTATGAGTTAAGTCTGAAACAAGCTTTGCAGGTGATAGAGCAAGAAGGAGGTTCTGTTCAGGGAGAGCAGGTTGTTATTAAAACGCAACAGCCGGTTGCTGTAAAGTATGAGAAAGCTTTTGAAGGTCATTATCCGGCAGAGAAGAAAGCTGTTAACCTTTTGTTACAGGATGCTACAGAGTTTATGTTTGATGGTAACGGATTTGTTTTGAAAGGATATGTGAAGTGTGCTGATGAATCGTATGTTGCGAGTGTTGCGATGTATATAGATGGTGCTTTAGCAGAAACTGCCAATCTTCCCGTTGCTAAATCTACTTCTATAGATGACAGAAGGGTTGATTCGTTTCATAAATACCAGTTGCCTGATACAGCGCACACGGTTGTTTTGAAATGGTTGAATCCTCGTACGGATGCACAAGTTTATTTAGGTGAGGCGGTTATTTATTCCAGCCAGCCCAATCAATTAACCTATAAATAATTAATTGTAATGTATATAGTTGAAAATTATGGATTGGCAGTAGCTCTTTGTTGGGTTACCATGCTTTGCTGGGGTTCTTGGGGAAATACTCAAAAGCTGGCAGCGAAAACTTGGCGGTATGAACTTTTTTATTGGGATTATGTCGTTGGTATTCTTCTCTTCTCTTTGATATGGGGATTTACTCTGGGAAGTACGGGCGAAGCAGGTAGGGGCTTTGTCGATGATTTGCTTCAGGTTGATATCTCTAATTTGGTGAGTACGTTTTTGGGAGGTGTCATTTTTAATGCATCCAACATTTTGTTATCTTCTTCCATGTCATTGGCTGGTATGTCTGTCGCTTTCCCCGTAGGCGTTGGGTTAGCTCTGGTATTGGGTGTATTTATAAATTACTTTAGTGCTCCTCAAGGTGATGCAACTGTTCTGTTTTCTGGAGTATTTCTGATTGTACTTGCTATTATTTTTAATGGTATAGCTTCTGGGAAAGTTGCTAAAGGAGGAACAGACCAGGCAATGAGGAAAAAAGGGATTATTATAGCTGTGTGTGCAGGTATATTAATGGCATTTTTCTATCGTTTTGTAGCGGCAGCTATGGATTTAGAGAATCTGGAAGCACCGACTGTGGGTATGATGACTCCTTATTCAGCATTGTTTGTATTTGCAGTGGGTATTTTTGTCAGCAATTTTTTCTTCAATACATTGGTCATGAAGAAACCCTTTGTCGGCAAGCCGATTGCGTATAGTGACTATTTCAGTGGAAATGTGAAGACGCATCTTGTTGGAATTCTGGGAGGAACCATCTGGGCATTGGGGACTGCTTGTAGTTATATTGCTGCAGGGAAAGCTGGTGCAGCTATCTCCTATGCTTTGGGACAAGGTGCCACTATGGTTGCTGCCTTATGGGGAATATTTATCTGGAAAGAATTCAAGGGCGCATCTAAGTCAATAAATTTGCTGCTTGTATTTATGCTGATACTTTTCCTTTCAGGCTTGGGGTTGATAATTATATCTGGTGGTAATTAAATTCTTTATTTTAAATAATATACTATGAGACAAAAAAAACAAATGAAAATGTTGGGACTATTGGGATTGTTGGCTGTATTACCAATAATTTCTGCATGTGCGGGAAATAAGGGTTCTGACGAATCTCGAAAAGAAAAAATGGTCCAATCGGTTTCTGTGGTACAGCCTATTACGGGTACATGGATTAATTTAGCCTACAAGGATGTGCGGAATAAGTATACTAATCCACAACATTTCGATAATATGGATCCTAAATTATGGACTGCTAAAGTGCGTGAATTGGCTAACATGGGGATTGAATATTTGGTGTTCATGGAGGTTGCTAATGAAGGGAAAGCATATTATCCGTCAAAGTTGATGCCGTGGTTATATAATGATAAATTGCAAAGCCCCGTTGATGCGATTCTTGACGAAGCTGCCAAACATGGCATGAAGGTTTTTATGAGTACCGGTTGGGCAAAAGATCAGGATGATAATCTGCTTGATCCAGTGATTAAGGAGCGTCAGCTTCAGATTATGGAGGAATTGGCATCTCTCTATAAAAACCATAAAGCTTTCTATGGCTGGTATCTTCCGGTTGAAGATTGTCTTTGCCCTATCTTTGCCGAGCATGCTGTTCAGTCAGTAAATGCATTGACAGAGAAGGCTCATTCTTTGACTCCCGGAAAGAAGACCTTGATTTCTCCGTATGGTATTGGTCTGTCCGAATTTGATCATCCTGATTTTGAGAAGCAGATGGCAAAATTGAAAGTCGATATTATTGCTTATCAAGATGAGGTGGGGTGTGTACGTGACAAATTTACTCTTCCTCGCTTGAAAAAGAATTGGCAAAGGATGCGCGATATTCACAATCGCCTGAATATTGAGATGTGGGCGAACTGCGAAACCTTTACTTGGGAAGAGGGAACCAATGACCGCCAATCTGCTTTGATTCCGGCTGCTTATTCCCGTTTGCTGTCACAGCAGGTAGCGGCTTCGGTTGCTGGTGTCGACAAAATAATTTCGTTTATGTTCGGTGGAATTATCGAAGACCCAAAGTCTGCTTATCAATTGGGACAACCTGTGTGGTCTAATAATTTATACAACAATTATATGGCTTGGAAAGAAGGTGACAGTTTTTGGAAATTATTTGAAGCTACTTTGCTTGACAAGTTGGTCAATTCAGCCAAATCGGAAATGATTGGTAAAGTTGATATGAAGGCACTGGCAGATGGCCGGGTAGCCGAAGAGGATAGTGGGGACAGCCGTTGGGTAAGGTTTGAAAAAGGTCATCATGAGGTAGTGATTGATTTGCAAAAGAATACTTCGCTTCAAAAGGTGCTGGTACGTACTTTGAACTATAATCAGGAAAAGATAGGCGCTCCTTTGAAGGTTTATGTTTACACTTCCCAGGATGGTCAGACTTATAATCTGGCTTCAATAAAGGATGCTCCGTATTTTCCTAACAACAAGCATGATGCTTGGATTGACGCAGTCTTGATTGATAATTTAAAAGAAAAGACACGTTATGTGAAAGTTGCTTTTGACGCTTTGGAAAATGTGTATATGGATGAGATTTTTGTAAATCCAAGTATTCGTTAACCGGGTAATATAATGAAGGAATAATAGGGTCATCCGGAAAATATGAAATATAGTTTGAGATGAATTGATATTATATGGGAATGAAGCCGCCCGGATATGGAAGATGCAGCCATCTTAAACAGATATGTCTAAGTAGAAAAAGTATGATTTCAGGCTAATAGAAACGTCAATTATCGCATTTCATTAATATAATAAAGTGCGATATAAAAAACAATACAATGAAAAAAATCTTAATTTATTAATCCAAAAATGAATCTATGAAAAGATTACACAAAACTATGAATCGAATTGTCGGAGTGCTTTTAATGGCACTTATGATGGTTCCAAGTGGTTTGAAAGCTGAGACGGCAGAAATGCTTCAAACTTCTAAAATTACGGGTGTAGTAATTGACGATTTCGGCGAGCCGATAATCGGTGCTACTGTTCGTGTGAAGAATGCACAGAATGGCGCTGTAACAGATGTTAATGGACGTTACTCTGTAAATGCTACTAAAAATGCGACATTGGTTTTTTCTTTTATTGGCTATAGAACACAAGAGGTAGCTGTTAAGGGTAGGACTACTGTTAATGTAACTTTGAAAGAGGACAGCCAAATGTTGGAAGAAACAGTTGTTATTGGTTATGGTGCTGTTCCTAAAAGAGATTTAACGGGATCTGTATCTTCTTTAAAGAGCGAAGATTTGCTGAAAACAAACCCTGTGAGTGTGAATCAAGGTTTGCAAGGCAAAATGGCAGGTGTAAATGTGTCCCAGTCTGACGGAGCCCCGGGTGCCGGTATAAATATCCAAATTCGTGGTGCCAATTCGTTTACTACCAGTACAGAGCCTTTGTATGTAGTCGACGGTATGCCGTATTCTATGGAAGTTTTAAAAGATGCATCTGCTACCGCTATTTATGGTTCTCGTGCTGCCAATGGTGTTGTGCTTATTACTACTAAATCCGGTGCTGAGGGAAAGGCAAAAGTTCAGCTTTCTGCTAACCTTAGCATCTCTAATCCGGTAAAACGTATTGATGTGCTCGATGCTTGTGATTACGCTTTGTACCGTAATGAACGTATCACGAATGGTCTCTTGTATGACGGTTACTCTGAGGCAGACAGCCAATTGGAATATCCTTTGGTGGGATATTGGGCTCCGGTGAAAGCTCCGGATCCTATTACAGGAGAAATGGTTGTAGTAGGTCAGGAGTATAAGCCAAGTCCATGGGATTACCGGAAGGGTTTTGTCGAAAAAGAAGGAGGACCGGTACGTTATGGAACAAATTGGCAGGATGAAATTTTTCAGACAGCAATAAGCCAAGATTATAATGTTACAGTATCGGGTGGTGATAAGAAAGGTAACTATATGTATTCCGGTGGTTATACTGACCAGCAGGGTGTGATTGTTAATTCTTATTATAGACGTTATACAGCGAGAGCTAACAACAGCCGTAAAATCAATGATTTTTTAGAGTTAGGTACTAACATCAGTTTTGCAACTTCCGATAATCGTTTGGCACGTACCAATAGTGAAACGTATGGTGTAATTCCTGCAGCTATTTCGTTTAATCCTACTCGTCCGGTATTCGATCCCAATAAAGACTCTGGCTTTTCGGAAGATTTCTCTACCGGTTTGGCTAATCCTTATTTGACTGTACATACGGAGAAGAATATCCAAGAGACGTTGAATGTATTTATCTCAAGCTTTGGTGAATTGAAGTTTACCGACTGGTTGAAATTCCGTCAGAATTTTGGTTACGGTTATAGCTATTATGAACGTAATACCTATAATAACCGTTGGACCGGTGCGGGTATAGCTCCTACAAATGGTTATGCAACGAAGTCAGATGATGCTTATGAAAGCATTTCGACAGAGTCTTTGTTGACTTTCAACAAGAAGTTTGGAGTTCATGGCATTAATGCTGTGCTTGGTATGACTTATGAAAACAGCATGTGGCATAGTAAGTGGATGGCTGCATCTAATTTCCCGAACGATATGACTGAAGACAACGTCATTGAAGCAGGAACTAAGGACCGTCGTATGGAAAGTAGTCGTGGAAAGTCTCAGCTGATGTCCTATCTGTTCAGAGCCAATTATAATTTGCTGGACCGTTATTTATTCACTTTTTCTATGCGTCGTGACGGTTCCAGTAAATTGTCAGAGTTAAATCGTTGGAATAACTTCTATTCGGGAGCCGTTGCTTGGCGTTTGTCTGATGAGTCTTTTGTAAAGCAGCTGAATTTCTTCGATGACTTGAAATTGCGTGTCAGTGCCGGACAGACCGGAGGTCAGGGGGTCAGTGCCTATGCTACCCGTTCCCGTTTTGTTGTTTCTAACTACGGTATGGGTGGTTCATTGCAGAGTGGTATGGCAGAATCCCGCTGGGGAGGACCTGCAGCAGCTCTTCTGAAATGGGAGACAACCAATCAGTTTGACATAGGTTTGGACATTGCTTTCTTGAATAACCGTGTTAATTTGACAGTAGATGCCTATTATAAGAAGACAAAAGACCTATTGTTGGATAAGCTTATTCCTATGAGTTCCGGTTTTAGCCGTATTCAGGCAAACTATGGTAATGTAACAAATAAAGGGTTGGAAATTTCCGGTCATTTCATTCCTGTAAAGGCACGTAATTTCTTGTGGTCTATAGATGCCAATATTTCATTCAACCGTAATAAGGTGGGTGGTTTGGATGCCGACCAATATTCTGATGTGGCTTGGGGTATTGAGAACATGTTCTTGGTACGTAATGGTGAGCCTATCGGTACTCTATATGGGTATGTGGAAGATGGCTTTTATGACAATGAGGCCGAAGTCCGTGCAGATCCGTTGTATAGAAATGAGACGGACTCTAAGGTTAAAAGCATGGTAGGTGAAGTGAAATACAAGAATCTTGATGACGATCCTGTAATTGATAATCGAGACCGTCAGATTATAGGTAATACCAACCCGGATTACCAATATGGTATAACCAATACATTGGAATGGAAGAACTGGACATTCAGTTTCTTCTTGCAGGGTACACAAGGTAATGACGTGTTGAATGTCAATCTTAAGAAATTTGATATGGCCAGCGTGGATAATATGCCTTATTTTATTTATAACAATCGTTGGACTGCCGAAAATAGGGCAAATGCCAAATGGCCGCGTGCCAATAGAACCAGTACACGTTCTATGAGGGCATCTGACCGTTACATTGAGGATGGATCTTACTTGCGTTGCAAGAATGTCAGCTTGAGCTACCGTTTCCGCCATCCGATGAAGTTTGTGGAGAGTATTAATTTGGTTGCCAGCGTTTCCAATCTATTTACAATTTCCGGTTATAGTTGGATGGACCCTGATGTGAATTCATTTGGTAGTGACCCTAAACGCAGAGGTGTGGATATGGCTTCTTATCCAAGTGCCCGTACATTTAATTTTGGTGTTCAAATTGGATTTTAAATAATGATGACTATGAAATTTAAGAATATATTAATGGCATTGGGCTTAGGCTCCATGTTGATGACTTCTTGTACGTTGGATGAAGAAGTATATACATTTATTTCAGGTGAAGACTTGTCTGCTGATGGTGAGTATGAACTGTTGGTAAATGGCGCTTACCAACCGTTGGCCTGGATGTTTGAATGGGGTAGTTATGATTCTGCTACTAATTATGATAATGACTATCAGACAGGGCCGGGTTGGGCTTTTAAAGAAACCGGTACCGGTAACTTTTATAACAATGGTAGTATAAATAATGTGTTTGCATATTATTCAACCGCCATTCATCGTGCCAATTACCACTATTATCTGATTGACAAGATGACCAATGTACCTGAGAAAGCCAAGAATAATGCGTTGGGTGAACTTCGTTTTCTCAAGGCATGGTCGGAGTTTGAATTAGTACGTCGTTTTGGTGGTATTCCTTTGTTTAAAACTTCTATTGGTGAAGGTAACAGCAGTTACCAGCCCAGAGCTTCCGTCAAGGAAGTGTATGAGGACATTATAGCCAATTTAAAGGAGGCTGAAACGTTGCTGATGCCTCGTACAGACTCGGATTATAAGAAAGGGCATGTATTTCGTGCGTCAGCCAAGTCGCTGTTGGCTTTAGTCTATGCTACGATTGGTTCTGCTTCGATGGAGAGTGGCAAAGTCATGGTAAAGGGTGGTCCCGGCAAGGTTACGAATCCGGATGGAACAGAATCGGCATTGATGCCTCAGGAAATCTGGCATAACAAGATTCGTCTTCCGGGATATGAAGAGTTCAATTCTCAGGAGTATTACAAACTGGCCAAAGAGAAAGCAGCCGAAGTGATTGCAGAAGGAGAGTGTGTGTTGGCTTCTAGTCAGAAAGAATTATGGAAAATCGACAATAAGAACGGGCCGGAATTCCTGTTTACATTACAGACTTATCCCGAAGGGGATAATCTTGCCGGAAACTATATCAGCGAATCGTATTACGGCTATTGGAAAGAGGATAGAACTCTGGGTTCTGGTTATTATACTTATCGCGATCACTGGCTACAGATGTTCGATGATTGGAAAGATGAACGTATTACATGGGGCATTCTGCACCGTTACCCCGATTCTTATAACGAAGAACTGGGCATTTATACCTGGCGTTACTACCCGTTGCGTGACAGTGTATACGTGAACCGTGAAGAGGCTCCGTATGCCGACCAGGGTATTGGAGCTTATCAGAAGACCGACCAGCCTACGTATGGTGCTTATTACGGTTCTCGTTTTACTAAGTTTACGGCAGTGACGGGTGAAATTGACGGTAATCGTAAAGACTTTAACTGGCCTTTTATGCGTTACGCAGAAGTGCTGTTACTGTATGCGGAAGCTGATAATGAATTGAATGGACCTACCCAAGATGCATTCTCTAAGATTGAATTGTTGAATAAGCGTAACAATAGTACGCTGGTAAGCAAGCGTCATGAGAAGATTCCGTTTACGAAAGAAACTTTCCGTTCGTTTATCTTGGAAGAGCGTGCTAAAGAGTTTGCAGTTGAGGGGAATCGTCGTACCGATTTGATTCGTTGGGGTATTTATTTATCGGTAATGAATGCTATCGGTATGGATGAAAACGGTAATTTGAAGAGACGTGAGGAGAAGCATTGGCTGATGCCCCTTCCGCCCGATGAAATTAACGGTAACCCTTATATTGAGAAAAATAATCCCGGATGGTAATCCTATTTATTAACTATATGATGAAAAATACAATGAAAAAGATATTGAGTTTTAGGAAGATGTATCTCGTCGGTGCTCTTCTTATGGGAATTTCTTGGACATCTTGCTCTGACGATAACGGAGTTGCACTTCCTATTGAACTGACCAATGTGACCACCATTGCTGATATGAATACCACCATTGAAGAAGCTGCTTTGGGGGATTTTATAGCTGTTCATGGAACCGGTTTGGATGTTCATAATATCGATTCTATTTTGATTGATGACATTAAGCTGGATATGCAAGAGGTATATACAGAAGATGATATTCTGTTTATAAAGATACCGGTAAAGCTGGCAACCAAGAAAACCGATAAAATAAGTATTTATAATACGGCCGGTTGTTTTGAAATTCCTTTTAAAACGGTAGCGCCCAATTTAAAGCTTTCCCGCATGTTCAATGAATATACGGCACCGGGTGATACGATTATGATTTATGGAGATTTCTTCAACCTCTATGAAATAGATTCGCTCAATGCTGTTGTCGATTTCAATGGAAAGGTATCTCCGGTCATTAAATCGGCTAATAATTATCTGACTGCTAAAGTACCGGTTGATGTAGATAAGAACATAAAAATTAAAGTGAAAGGGGTGAAGTATAATGTTGAGGCGGTATGCCCCGGACGTTACTACGATTGTGATTTTATGATTATGGACTTTGACGAATATTTGCCCAGTTCTATGACAAATGTGGTGACTGATGAGAAAGATCCACAACGGTTGAGCGGTAACTTCTTGAGAATAGATGATAAATCTGAATATAGCTCTTGGTGGTATATTGCAGAAAGAGGCGATATACCTTATACTGATGATATGTTAGGACTTGAATCATGTAAGAATTATGTGGTGAAATGTGAATTCCGCACATCCAATCAATTCATCAAGGACAGAATAAGGTTCTGTAATTATCTTTATTTAGAATATATATTTAAGAAAGATGAGGAGAGAAAAGATGAGCGAGAAACTGAAAGTAGGTATCTTAGGCG
>OHRT01000791.1_pt1 | contig 9638 bp, 9 predicted proteins | sample 1578521 | NCBI WGS metagenome assembly OHRT01 (sample SAMEA3879537, study PRJEB24766) | human gut metagenome | biome: human-associated habitat; feature: feces | place: USA | collected 1985/1987
GTGCGTGCGCCTGCGCCTGTGCCGGCGGCGGCCGGGCCGGATGCAGCGCCAAGAACCTCTATGGCGCGGTGCATCTGGACCAGGAGCTTACCCGGGAAATGGAGAAATAAAGAAATGGCGTGCGCCCCGGCGCACGCCATTTTTGCGATATTTATGCCGTCAGCACCACGCAGCCCACGTCGAAGGCGATCTTCATGTTGCCGAAGTTATGGCCGGTGCGGTCGGACACCGCTGGCAAGCACTTTCTTGTTCATGCGATGCTCCATCCTTCTTTAACGTGCTTCTTTCGTATGGTTGACGTGCTTCGGCCGCACCCCGGAGGGTGCGGCCGTTTTTCGCATATGGTGGGTTCAGATACCCAGCTTTTCCAGGGCCGCCATGCGCAGGCAGTCGCACAGAATGGCGATGGCCTGCTCCAGCTCGTGGACCGGCGGCAGGGAGGGGGCAATGCGGATGTTGCTGTCCTGGGGGTCCACGCCGTAGGGGAAGGTAGCCCCGGCGGCGGTCATGGTGACCCCGGCGTCCCGGCACAGCTCCAGCGCCCGCCTGGCGGTGCCGGGCATGGCGTCCAGACTGACGAAATAGCCGCCCTTGGGGTGGCTCCAGCTGGCGATGCCCCAGGGGGCCAGGTGGCGGTCCAGCTCGTCCTCCACGGCCCGGAACTTGGGCCCCAGAATGGCCGCATGACGCCGCATCAGTGCCAGGGTGGTCTCCTTGTCCTTCAGATACCGCACATGGCGCAGCTGGTTCATTTTATCGTAGCTGATGATCTGGATGTTCAGCAGATTCTTGAAGTATTCCACGTTGGCCTCGCTGACGGCCCCGCAGGCGATGCCCGCCCCGGGGAAGGTGATCTTGCTGGTGGAGGCAAACTCATACACCATGTCGCCATTGCCGTACTCCGCGCACAGGGACAGAATGTCCGGGAAGGGCACGAAATCCCCCTCCAGCTCGTGGACGCAGTAGGCATTGTCCCACATGAGCATAAAGTCCGGCGCGGCGGGCTTCATGGCGGCCAGCCGGTGGATGGTCTCAAGGGAATAGGTGATGCCCGTGGGGTTGGAGTATTTGGGCACGTTCCACATACCCCGGACCTCCGGGTCCCGGATCAGCTGCTCCACCCGGTCCATGTCGGGGCCGGTTTCCGTCATGGGGACGGACAGAAGCTCCATGCCGAAGGATTCCGTGACCTTGAAGTGCCGGTCGTATCCCGGCACCGGGCAGATCCACTTGACCCTGTCCAGCTTGCCCCAGGGCTTTTCGCTGTGCAGCAGGCCGTGGGTATACGCCTTGGACACGGCGTCGAACATCATCTCCAGGGAGGAGTTGCCTCCGGCGATGACCTGGCCGGGCTTGCAGCCCAGAAGGTCCGCAAACAGCCTCCGGGCAATGGGAATACCTGCCACATAGCCATAGTTCCGGGCGTCGATGCCGTCGGTGATGAAATCATCGGCGGTCAGGGGGATGTTGTACATCTCCATGACCATATCCAGCTGCTCCCGGCCGGGCTTTCCCCGGGCCATATTCAGGTCCAGGCCCAGGGCCTTCTGCTCCTGATGGGTCCTGCACAGGGCGGCGTATTCCGCCTGCCGTTCCGCAAGGGTCATTTCCTGATAGGTTTTCATATGCGCTCTCCCTCTTTTCCCATAGTGCCGTGTCCGGACGGACCGGCAGGCATCAGCATACCATACAATCCCGGAAAAGGCAAATATTAGTTTGCGTTTGTATTCAGCTGCCGATGGCGGCACGGATACCCCCAGCAACTGCCTTTGGCATTGAGATGCTGGTATTCTTATCCTCTCATAAATCCACAGCAACCGATTTCGGACAATTCATAGAATCCCATTGACTTGTAAAAAGCAATGGTTTTCGGCGTGTGATCCGTTGCCAGCTCAATCTGACGAACATGGCTGTATCGGTTCAGAACGGCTTGTAAGAGCGCAGAGCCGAAGCCTTTTCGCTGATGCTCCGGAAACACCAATATGTCCTGCACAAACACGATGGTATGCCCATCGCCCACGGTGCGAATGATGCCAAGAAGCTGATCGCCCTCATAAGCGGCAAGGGTCAGCATAGAGCCCTCAAAGCCTTTACGCAGTACCTCCGGCTGATCGGTGTAGGCCGTCCAGCCAACACTCGTGTATAAGCGCAGAATCTCTGATTCGTTGTATGTTTTGTATTCTCTGATTTCCATATTAAGTAACCTCCATTCAAATTTTATGGAAACTGTTACTTATCTCTGCGTAATCTCATGGTTTATCCTCCTCACTGCTGCGTTTTGGCGGAACACAGCCTGCCATCACAGCTCCGTCAGCCGGTACACGTCCTCCCGGCGGGCGATTCAGCCCAGATGTGCAAACGCCTTGCCCAGATGGGTATCGAAGCTGAGCGCTTGATACATCCCTTCATCGCAGGGGGCGCAGGTGACGGTCAGGCTGGCAAGGGCGTTTTCCTTGCTCCATTCTTGCGCCGCTTGTGCCAGCAGCCGGGCAGCGCCCTTTTTGCGGAACACAGGCTCAATGTAAAAATCATCGAATATCCCGACATCTGTGCAGGTGAAGGTGGAAAAGCACCGGGAAACGCTGCACATCCCCACTGCCCGATAGCCCCGCCTTGCCGCAAAGAACGTGATTTTCCCATCCCGGATGGCTTGCGCCAGCCGTTCCTGCTTTTCCTCCGTTGACGGTGCTTCGCCGATCTCTTTGAGAAAGCCGTTTTCCAGTTTTTTCAGCTGCCAGTCCTCCGGGTCGGCGAGAAGCTCTGCGGTAATCGGAAGATTTTCCTCCGGGGGCAGGAGCATCAGCGGTTCGCCCCATTGGTCCGCGCCGTTCTCGATAAAACCCACCGATTTCCAGAAGCGGCGCCGCCGCTCGTTGCCGCCATAGTTCAGCTCCGCATAACGTGCGCCGTGTTTTTTTGCCCAGTCCAGAAGCGCTGCTGCACACGCTTTTCCCGTGCCGCTGCCCCGGAACTCCGGGTAGACGCAGAACTCCATGATAAAGCACTTGCCGTCCTCCGTGGTGAAGATCACCGGCATAGCAAAGCCGATATCCTGTCCGCCCCGATGGAAGAACAGGAAGAAGCAGCGATCCTGCGGCCTGCCGTAGATTTTCATCATGTGGTCACGATACGCTTGACCAAGGAAATATTCCAGTTCTTCCTTGTCGGAGTCTGTGAAAATATCCCGCTTGTGATAGGCGTGCAGCTGCTCCCAGAAGGCAGCAGCATCGTTTTCCGTGACGGCTTCACGGATGGTGATTTGGTTTTCCATTTTGTTTCCTCCAAAATTTTATTCGGAGGGTTAGGAAGCGTGAACCCTCCATACACGATTCATCTTCATAAAAACCACACCTTTCTTAATCAAATTTGTATGAGACGTCACAGCGTGTTTTCACACGCTGTGCGTGCGCACAGCGCACGGGATTCTTGATTAAATTTTTTAATCAAGAATCAGTATCAGATGCCGATTGCGGCACGGATACCTCAATTGCGTTTTGGCGGAACACTGTCTGCCATCACAGCTCCGTCAGCCGGTACACGTCCTCCCGGCGGGCGGAGAGAATGGGCAGCTGCCGCCGGACGCTGTCCACCATGGACAGATCCAGCTCCGTAACGGCCACCGCCTCTCTTGACGGGCACTGGCGGATCACCCGGCTCCAGGGGTCGCAGACAATGGAGTGTCCCCAGGCCACATAGGAGGCGGTTTTGTCCCGGGCCGGGGAGGTGCCCACGGTGAAGCACTGCTGGTCCACGGCCCTCTGCCGGAAGAGAATTTTCCAGTGGGCGGGGCCGGTGGTCATGTTGAAGGCCGCCGGGGCGAAGATCACCCTGGCGCCCCGCAGAGCCATCAGGCGGCACAGCTCCTGAAACCGCATATCGAAGCAGATGCAAAGGCCCATGGTCCCCCAGGGGGTGTCGAAGGTGGTGACCTCCCGGCCCGGGGACAGGACCTCCGACTCCATGAACCGCTGGCCGCCCTCCACGTCGATGTCGAACAGGTGGATCTTCCGGTGCCGGGCGATGCAGGTCCCGTCGGGGGCATAGACAAAGGAGGTGTTGTATACCCGGTGCCCCTCCAGCTCCGGCAGGGACCCGGCGATCAGATAGATGCCCCGCTCCCGGGCCAGCTGAGACATGGCCCGCTGGGCGGGCCCGGCAAAGGGCTCGCCGTAATCCCGGAAGCATGCGTTGTCATAGGGGCAGCAGAACATTTCCGGCAGCACCGCCAGGTCGATGTCCCCGGCGGAGCGCACCAGGTCGCAGGCATGGCGGATGTTCTCCGCCTTATCGGCGGAAACGTGCATCTGGATCTGTGCGATTTTCATAAAGACCCTCCTTATACCAAAACCTGTTAAAAAGCTTGAAAAGCTTTTTATAGCACCGAAGGTGCGTCAGGTTTTGTATGAGACGTCACAGCGTGTTTTCACACGCTGTGCGTGCGCCCGGCGCACGGGATTCTTGATTAAATTTTTTAATCAAGAATCAGTATTAAAACTCCCGCAGCACCAGGTCCGTGGACCCGGGGCTGGCGACCAGCCGCAGCACCCGGGGGTGCCCGGCGTATTCCCGGCACAGGTCCCGCAGGGCCGTTCCGCCGTGATAGCCGTGGATCAGCCGCAGGCGGTACACCCCGCTGCTGGCCCGGCGCAGGGCGGCGTCGATGGCCACCCGGGCCTGGTATGCGTTTTTCCCATGCAGGTCCAGCTCCATGATCCCCGGCTGCATACGCCTCACCCCTTTCCTGTTCCATTGTACCCCGGGACGTCCCGCTTGGCAAGCCCTTTGACCCGGGACAAAGCCGGGACGTCCCAGGGGGAGCTTATTTCTTGCGGAAAAAGGCCACCGCCACGGCCCCAGGCCCGGCGTGGGTGCCGATGACGCCGCCGATGAGGGTGGAATCCAGACGGTCTGTTCCGTTTTCCCACAGGGCCCGGCTGTCCTCCACGTATTTTTTCAGGAACACGTCCGTCAGCCCCGTGTAGCCCAGGAGGATGGGCAGGGAAAAGTCGATGCCGCCGCAGGCGTGGATTTTTTCCACCAGCAGGTTGTTGCCCTGGCGGGAGCCCCGGGCCTTGCCCACCAGAAGGATTTCGCCGTTTTCAATGGTCAGCACCGGCTTGATGTTCAGCAATCCTCCGGCCAGGGCGGTGGTTTTGGAGATGCGGCCGCCCCGCTTCAGGTACTCCAGGGTGTCCACCAGGGCCAGGACGCACACGTCCTGCCGCTTCTGCTCCAGGGCCCGGGCCAGCCCGGCGGCGTCCATGCCCCGGTCCAGACAGGCCAGGGCGTACTCCGCCAGAATGCCCGCGCCGATGGCGGCGGTGCCGCTGTCCACCACATAGATGTTGTCATACTCCGCCGCGGCGATGCAGGCGCTCTGATAGGTGCCGGAGAGCCCGGCAGCGATGGTCAGCACCACGGCGCTGCCGCCGCTGCACCGCACCCGCCGGAACTCCCGGTCAAAGGCGGCGGGGCTGGCCTGGCTGGTGGTGGGCAGCACGTCGCTTTCCACCAGACGTTCATAAAAACGGTGTTTATCCATGGTGACGCCGTCCAGATACTCCTCCTGGCCAAAGTGAATGGTCAGAGGTACCACCGTCAACCGGCTGCGGATGTGCTCCGGCACGTCCACCGTGGAATCCACGATCAATTCAACGTTCATAGGACCTCCTGTTTTTGAAAAAGTGGTCCTGAGTATAGCATGAAACTGTTCGTTTGTCAACAAAATAAGCGAATAGTGTCAAAAAATGCGCCTCCCTTGGGAGGCGCATTTTTCGTTACAGGTCCAGGGTCAGGTCCCCGTCCTTGATCCAGCCCCACTTGCGCAGGGGGACCGCCAACAGCCAGGTAAGGACTGCCGGCAGCACAAAGGAGATCAGCACCAGGCCCAGCCAGTCCATCCCGGTGACGGCGGACTTGGCCCCGGCGGCCACGTCGCTGACCCAGCCGGTATACACGCCGATCTGGCCCACCAGGCCGCAGGTGCCCATGCCGCTGGACACCGCCGCGCCGTTCATCTCCAGCCGGAACAGGCAGGTGGCGATGGGGCCGGTGATGGCGGAGGCCAGGGTGGGGGGAATCCAGACCCGGGGATTGCGGACGATGTTGCCCATCTGCAGCATACTGGTGCCCAGGCCCTGGGCCACCAGGCCGCCCCAGCGGTTTTCCCGGAAGCTCATCACCGCAAAGCCGATCATCTGGGCGCAGCACCCCGTCAGCCCCAGGGCCGCGCAGATGGCGGCGGAGGAGATGGGCAGGGTCAGGGCCACGCCGATAACCACGGACACGATGATGCCCATGAAGAAGGGCTGCAGCTCTGTGGCCCACATGATGAACCGGCCCACGGCGCTGGCCGCCGCGCCGATGGGGGCGGCGATCAGGGCGGCGATGCCGATGCCGGAGAGCACCGTGACAATGGGCGTTACCAGAATGTCGACCTTCGTCTCCTTGCTGACGGCCTTGCCGATCTCGGCCGCCAGAATCGCCACGAACAGCACCGCCAGAGGCCCTCCGGCCCCGCCCATATAGTTGGTGGCGAAGCCCACGGGAATCAGGGAATACAGCACCAGGGGCGGCGCCTCCAGCGCCCGTCCGATGGCCACCGCCATGCCCGGCCCCACCATAGCGGAGCACAGGCCGCCGATGGTATACGTCACGGCGCCCTCGCCCTTGCCCAGGGTGACGATGACCTCCGTCAGGAATCCGATGTGCAGCTGCTGGCCCAGGGTGTTGAGAATGGTGCCCACCAGCAGGGTGCAGAACAGGCCCTGGGCCATAGCGCCCATGGCGTCGATGAAATACCGCTTGGCCGAGAAGACGATGTTCTTCCGGGCCAGGAACTTGCGAACTGCTTCCATAGCTTTGACCTCGCATATGTAAAAAGAATGTTATACAGGTGTCATGACACCTGTATAACATTCTATCACGTCTTTTCCGTTTGTCAACCGGAACTTTACTCCGCCAGGAAGCCCAGCTCCCGCAGGCGGGCCTTCAGATGCTCATAGGACGCCTCATCGGGGCAGGACAGACTGTGCAGATGGATGCCGTCTGTCAGCTGGGACAGGGGGGCGGCCCCCTCCATGCGGGCCATGAACTGCTCCACGTCCAGGCGGCTGCGCAGGTGCAGCGGGGCGGACAGCTGGCCATAGACCGGGTGGTCCACAATGACGTCCACAACGGTGCAGCCGCAGTCCACCATGGCGTTAAGCTCGTCCCGGGTGCCGGTGCCGTCGTGGCGGCAGGCCACCTGGCGCGGCAGACCCGTCTCCCCGGCGTCGGGGATCACATAGCCCCGGGCGGTGGCGGTGATGGCCTGGCCCGCGGCCCGCAGCAGGGCCACGTCCCCCACGATGATCTGGCGGCTGACGCCCAGCTCCTTGGCCAGGGCGGTGGCGCTGATGGGCTGATGGGCTTCGTGGAGCCGGGCGCTGATCCGGCTCCGGCGTTGTTCGGCGGTCATGAGGAGGACTCCCTTCGGTTTTTCTTCTATCATACACGATTCCCCGGCCCATGGCAAGTTTTTTTCGTGAATTTCGCTGCCCTCTTGACAGATGGGCCGCCGGATGGTACACTATGGACAGAAAAAGAGAATACATTGCGCAAGTGCCTGCGCCGCCGGGTGGGCGGCACGGGAGAATAGTGAATCAGGTGAGAATCCTGAACGGTACCGCCGCTGTATACGGGGAGGCCGCGCACAGGGACGAAAGTCCGTCACTGGGAAACCGGGAAGACCGTGCGCCTGCCGCTGATCCGCCAGTCAGAAGACCTGCTTGCCGCCATGCTGTCCCCGCTGCGCGCCATACGGCGGAGGATAGCTTCAATCGCGGGAAACCGGCCGCGCCAATGTCTATTGGCGCGGTTTTTTTGCAAGCCTGAGCGCGGCACGGCCGCAGCTTTCCATGGGGGCGGGCAGGAGCAGCCACTCCCGCCCGCCTCCTTACCTTATGTGAAATTTGCCGGTAAACGCCTGTAGGGGCCGGGTTCTACCCGGCCTGAAAGCGCCGGAATAGCGGGCGAGGCAGAGCCCACGCCCCTACGGGCCCACAACCAGCCTGCGGCTGGCTCGCAATGACACCACAAGAAGATTTCCGATAATTGGCCGCACACACGGGATGGCCGAATCAATATTTCCATCAAGAATCCGTATGATCTATCAGGAGGACGACATATGCTCATCAATTGGTTCCGGGACCAGGACCACCTGGTCTATATCAACGGCGAGACCCAGCTGGCCCAGCTGGAAAAGACCCTGCGCTTCCCGGGCTTGCAGGAGGCGGCGGAGGCTCTGCGGGACAATCCCAACCCGGAGGGCTACACCATCAAGGGGCCCAAGCGCACCTGCGGGCGGCTGTTCGTGCCGGATCTGACCTTCGGCAAGCACATCGAAATGGGAGAAAACGTCTTTTTCTACATGGGCGAGATGGCGGAGTGCTATGTCATCTACTGGCCCGGAAAGCCGGTTACGGAGGTGCACCATGGAGAAATGTGAAGCCCTGTCCACCAAGCCCGAGGAGTGCCGCTACTCCTTCTTCCAGCACACGGCCTGCGAGTTTTTCCCCTGCCACGAGACCGCCCATCCGGAGGACTTCAACTGCCTGTTCTGCTACTGTCCCCTGTACGCCTTGGGGGACCGGTGCGGCGGCAATTTCCGGTATATCGGCGACGGCATCAAGGATTGCAGCGGCTGTCTGCTGCCCCATGGCCGGAAAAGCTACAGCTATGTCACCGGGAAGTTCGGCGAGATCGCGGAGCTGGCCAAAAAGAACCGCCATACGGAGGAATGATAAATACCGTCTGTATTTTTCTTCAAGAAAACTACAGACGGTATTTTCTTATCGCCCCAGGATGGTCTCGGCGAAGCCTTTGGCAAACAGCCGGGCGGCCCGGAGGGCCTCGTCCAGCGAGTTCCCGGCGGCCCCTACCTCCACCAGCAGGCTGCCCGGGGCGGCAAACTGGTTATAGCGGTAGTTCAGCAGGGTGATGGGCCGCATCAGGGTGGGGGACCGGCTTTCCAGCTTCTCCTGAACGGCGATGGCCAGGCGCAGATTGTCCTGCCAGCCGTCATGGGCCACGCCCATGATCAGGCTCACCTGGGCGGCGGCGGGGTCCTCCGCCGTCACCAGCTTATACTGGGTGCCGTTGGCGTCCTGCACCGCGTCCCGGTGCAGGTCCAGCACATAGACGATGGAGGGGTACTTGGCCAGGTAGCTCTGGATAGACGCCAGACTGTTTTCATAGGCGTCGTTGTACGACTCCCCGTCGTGGAGGGTGCGGTCGTGGACCACGGAGATGCCGTAGGACGACAGCTCCGCCGCCAGCTCGTCCCCCACCCGGACCATGTTGCAGGAGCGGTCCGCCGTGCGGAAGGTGCCGGAGGGGACGTACTCCTGCCCCGGGGGCATGGTATAGGACTCGCTGGCGTGGCTGTGGACGATAAGGACTTGGGGCCCCTGCTGGGGACAGGCCGCGAACTGCCGGTCTCCCAGCACCGCCGGGTCCAGGGTCCGGCTGGACTTGTTTTTGATGTACACTCCGTTGATGATGCTATAGCCGTCGGTGGAGCGGGGGTCCACCGTCTGGGCCGGGACGCCGTTGTCCGCCCCGGGCTGGGGGGCCGGGTCCTCCGACGGGGCGGGGTC
>OHRT01000797.1_pt1 | contig 9577 bp, 8 predicted proteins | sample 1578521 | NCBI WGS metagenome assembly OHRT01 (sample SAMEA3879537, study PRJEB24766) | human gut metagenome | biome: human-associated habitat; feature: feces | place: USA | collected 1985/1987
AGGAATCCGCCGCCGAGTTCGTCCGCTACAAGGACGACCAACTGGAGGCGGCCATGGAGGCCGGCGACGCATAACAGGCAACCATCACGACACAGGACTATGGCGATACGAACGAATACCAATCCCCGGCAGATGGACTTGCAGCCCGAGTTGCGCGACATACTGATGCGCAACGGGCTTCAGGCCCACGTGGCGCTCGACAGCGGGGGCTACCGGCTGCTCGTGCAGGGGCACGACTCGCCGCTGCTGAGTTACCCGATCACCGAGCGGCAGATGCTCGCGCTCACGGACTGGGGGACGCTCACGGCCAACAAGAAAGCCTACAACGTGCTGACGGGTATCCTGTCGAAAGATTTCTACCTGCCCAAGGATTTCGTCCATGCCCGCAACGCCAACGGCCGCGTAGCCATGGGGCTGCACGGCTACCGCATAGGCATCGGCGAGTACGGACGGCTGGGACGGTTGGGCATGCCCCCGCCGTTTCTGGGCTGGACGCCGCGCCACCAATGGGGCTTCCACCTGCGGCGGGTCGGCGGGCGGCTCTTCTATCCGGGACCGTACACCGTTCCCGAACGATGGGACGGGCGCATGAAGCCCGGCGAGATGCAGTCGGGCGGATACGGATTCTACTACAAAGGCGACAGGCAGCCGCAGGCAGCCCCCGTGCAGCAAGACGTATTGCGACAGTTGGAGGCGGTCATCGAACCGATGGCGGGCATCCCGCGCAGCGGGGAACCGGCCCGGCCCTACAAGGAGCTGATCGCCTCGCCGGTCTATTTCTCCAACGAGAAATGGCTGGAGTGCCTCGCCTCGCACGGGCTGATCGTGGATGCGGAGCGGCGGACGCTGACCGTACAGTCGGAGCGTGTCGCGGCCGATATGGTCTACGACCTGACGGAAGAAGAGACGGCCGCGCTGACCTCCGGCTCCATCGAGGAACACCCCGTCGAAAGGCGGCTGGAGACACTGAACCGCATCATCGGCGAGGACTTCGCCGACCCGGTAACGGTGGAAGTCCTCGACAGCGAGCGGCGTATCGACATCGGCCTGCACCCGGAAATAGCTCGGGAGCTGGCCGAGCGGCAACGGCAGGAAGAGGAGCTGCTGCGGCCGTTGGAGAATCCGATGCCGCAGGAAGATATACTGCACGGAACCGATGCGGCCGTAGACGGGCGCGACCTGCCGCTGCTTGACGAGCGTAAGGGATGGTACCGGGAGGAGATGTACGGGCGGGAAGTGGAGGTCGGCCAGATCGGCGTACACCCGGCGCAGGCGGAGGGGAAATACGTGATGACCGCCGTGATCGACGGCCGGGTCGTCAGCCACGAGATCACCCAGCGGGACTACGACCGCTTCCTCGCCGTGGACGACTACCACCGCATGAAGCTCTTCTCGAAGATTTTCAGCGAGGTGGAGATGAAGCCGCGGCCGGAGACGCAGCGCGGCCTCGGCGTGAAAATCTTCGCGGCCCTGACCGCCGGCGCGGTAGTCACGGCAGGCGTGGCGCACGGCCTGCATCACCACCGCCACGCTCCGGAGATATACGGCGGGCACTACGGCGGGCCGCCGCGCCCCTACTTCAAGCCCGGCGTGGATACGCCGAGGGACGTGGCGATACGCGCCTTCGAGGCGGAGATGAACCGCGAGGCGGACGATATGCGAAGAGGAAGATAAAAAGACGATATGAAAGACGGAGAACTGACATACGACGATTTTCTGCGACGGCTCGACATACAGGACGTACTGATCGACGCCGGATACTGCCAGAACCGGCGCGACGGCCTGCGCTACCCCTCCTACGTCCGCATAGGCAGCGACGGACGGCGCATCCGGGGCGACAAGTTCATCGTAACGCAGCAGGGCCGGTGCTGTTTCCAGCCGCCCCATCAGAAGGTATACAACATCATCTCGTTCATCAAGGAGCACCCGCAACTGTTTGCGGAGTACAGCGCAGGCATGGCTCCCGACCGGCTGGTAAACCTCGTGTGCAACCGCCTGCTGAACCACCCCATAGAAAACCGCGAGGCGCGGATCATACGGCCCGCGCGGGACATCCGCCCGTTCGACATCGGGAACTACGACCTGCACCGGTTCGACCCGCAGGACCGGGCGACGCAAAAGAAATTCTACCCCTACTTCAAGAGCAGGGGTATCGACCTATATACGCAGTACGCCTTCCACCGGAACTTCTGTCTGGCGACCAAGAAGCGGGACGACGGCCTGCGGTACACCAACCTCGCCTTTCCGATGACCCTGCCCAAAGACCCGGAAAAGACCGTGGGCTTCGAGGAGCGGGGACGCGCCTGCGCGGACGGCAGCTCCGGCTACAAGGGCAAGGCCGAGGGGAGCAATTCGAGCGAGGGGCTGTGGATCGCCAGCCCGGCAGGGATGCCGCTCTCGGAGGCGAAACATGTCTACTGGTTCGAGAGCGCCTACGACGCGATGGCCTACTACCAGCTTCATCAGGCGCAGAACAAGGAGCTGCGCAAGGCGGTCTTCGTATCGACGGGCGGCAACCCGACCGCCACGCAGATGCGGGGCGTGCTGGCCGTTACCCGTCCGGCCGAACAGCATATCTGTTTCGACACCGACCTGGCCGGCATGGACTTTACCCGGAACCTGATACACGCGATGTACCGCACGGTACGCGCCTCGATCGAGGAGACGCCCGAGCGGAAGCCCTACCTCGACTCCATCCCCGACCGCGATGACCTGGACGGCGGGAACATCGGGCTACTGCCCGAGGCTTTGCAGAAGAGCTGCGAAAGGTCCGAGGCCGAGCATGAGAAGGCCCTGTCGATGCGCATGGACAACCGCCACAGCCCGGCCGAGATACGGAAGCAGGAGGAGATCGCACGCAAGTGCTACGTGGAGTTCCGGGAGGGACTGCGGGAGTTTCTCGGCAGCGCGGGCGACTTCACCTTTACCCGCGAGCAGCCCGAATATCCCCACAAGGACTGGAACGCGCTGCTTCTGGCGGAGATCGCCCGGCAGGAATCGCCCCGCGAGGAGACGGCTAAAGAGGAAGCGCACGAAGAGGAACGGCAGGCGTGCCGGCGTAGGTAACGACGGGCGCAACCCATAACAACCGAAAACAACGATGGAAGAGAAAGACCCGAAACACGACGATATGCCGCAACAGCTCGACATCCGGGAGGTGCTGCTCGACGCAGGATACCGACAAAACCGCCGCTTCGGCCTGCGCCTCCCCTCCTACGTCCGGCTGGACAGCGAGGGCAAGCGCATACGGGGCGACAAGTTCGTCCTCACGCAAGACGGGAAGCGCTGCTTCCGACCGCCCCGGAAAAAGGAATACGACGCCGTGTCGTTCATCAAGGAACACCCGCAGCTTTTCGCGGAATACTACGAGGGCATAGACCCGGACGATCTGGTGGAGTTCGTGAGCGACCGCCTGCTACCTATCCCCGCCGGGGCACTCAGGAAACAGACCGTAGAACCACCCGACTGGGAAGTCCGGCCGTTCGACATAACGGACTACGAACTGCACCGGTTCGACCCGAAGAAACGGGCAACGCAAAAGCGGTTCTACACCTATTTCACATATCGCGGCATCGACCTGCGCACGCAGGCGGCCTTCCACCGGAGTTTCTGTCTGGCGACCAAAAAGCGGGACGACGGCGTGAGGTACACCCGTCTCTCCTTTCCGATGGTCCTGCCCAAAGAGGCGGGAAAGATCGTGGGCTTCGAGGAACGGGGACGCGCCCGCGCGGACGGCAGCTCCAGCTACGAGGACTACGCCCAAGGAAGCAACATGGACGAGGGAGTGTGGATCGCCAGCCCCGCCGGGACGCCCCTTGCGGAGGCGAAACACGTCTACTGGTTCGAGAGCGCCTTCGACGCGATGGCCTACTACCAGCTTCATCGGGATCGGAACAGGGAACTGGACAAGGCGGTTTTCGTCTCGACGAGCAACTTCCCCTCCACGAAGCAGATGCGGGGCGTGCTCGAACAGACGATCCCGGCCCGACAGCACATCTGTTTCAACAGCAGTACGGCCTGGCACGATTCCGCATGGAAGCTGGAAAGGGAGATATACTGTACGGTACGTGACGCCATCGAGCAGACGCCCGAGCGGAAGCCCTATCTCGACTCCATCCCGGACGGGCAGGACCTGACCGAAGGAGAGTATTACCTGCTGCCCAAGGGCGGCCTGCAAGAAAGCTGCAAATGGTTCGACAGCGAATGGGAGGAGGCCATGTCGATGCGTTCGAGCAGGCTGTGCGCCCCGGAAGACGTGCAGGACCAAATAGACACGATGAACAGGTGCTACCGGGAGTACCGCGAAAAGCTGCGGGAGTTTCTCGGGATCGACAGGGAACACGACGTGGACTTTACCCGAGAAGAGCCGGACTACCGCCACAAGAGCTGGAACGGACAGCTTCTCGCCGAACAGCGCCGGGAAGAGTCCGTCGGGCAGCGGCAGGAACGGGAAGAAAGCGCCGAAGAGGAGCGGCAAACACGCCTTGGCCGATGACAGCGACGCACACCATACGGGAGAGCCGGAACGTGGTCCGGCGGCCGCACGCCGGGCAGTTCCTGATCGACGGACTGCCCCTGATACTGGCCTGCATAGCTGCTCTGGTGTACGGCGGGATGGAGGGTATGCCGCTGGGCGGTACGGCGAGGGCCGTCGCCCTGTCGCTGCTCCTCGCGCTGCTGTACCGCTTCGCCTGCCTGCGCCGCATACGCTACCGGATAGACGCGGAGCAGCTCGTCTGCGAACACGGGCTTCTGCGGCACAAGGTCGATTACATGGAGCTGTACCGCATCGTGGACTTCGAGGAATACCAGAACCTACTGCAACAGCTCTGCGGGCTGAAGACGGTACGCATCCTCTCGACGGACCGCAACATGCCGAGGCTCGACCTTACAGGGATGCGGCGCGGCGACGACATCGTACCGCTGATACGCGAACGGGTGGAACAGAACAAACGGGAAAAGGGAATCTATGAGATCACGAATCATTAGCCTCTGTCTGCTCGCCGCGCTCGCCGGCCTGCTGCCGCAGCAGGCCGGGGCTCAGATCGCAGCCTCCAACCCGCTGGAATGGGTGGCGCTGGCCGAGGGCAACGAGGCGATAAACGGGCAGATCGAAAAGCAGATCAAGGGGCAGACGCAGACGGCCCTGCTCCAGAACAGCATAGCGGCCGAGTTCAACCGCATACACGACTGGCAGAGACAGTACAACGGCTACCTCAAGACGGCCAGCGGCTACGCCTCGTCGCTGAAAGCCTGCACGCACCTCTACAACGACGGGGTGCGGATCTTCCTCACGCTGGGGAAGCTGGGCCGGGCGGTCAGGGATAACCCGCAGGGCATTGTCGCCAGCATGAACATGAACAACCTCTACATCGAGACGGCGACGGAGCTCGTGTCGGTGTTCACGCTGCTCCGTGACGCGGTGGCCGCAGGCGGTGAGGAGAACATGCTCACGGGCGCGGAGCGCAGCACGACCCTCTGGGCGCTGAACGACAGGCTCGCGGCGTTCCCGGACAACGGCGAGGCGGCGCGTATGGCCCTCTCGCGCTGGCACCGGGCGGCCGTGGCCATCCGTTGAAACGAAGGGAAATAAAAACGGGAAATGATGAAGCAAATGATCCCGATATGGATTCTGTTGCTATGCGTCTGCGCCGGCAAGGCACGGGCGCAGAACGACCCCGTGCTGGCCGGGATGATCGCGGCTTACACCGACAAGGCGCAAAAGGAGCTGAAGAACCAGGAGAAGGTCATGCTGATGCAGACCACGGGGCACTTGTGGACGAAGGAAGAGGTGGAAGCCACGACCGATCTGCAACGGGAGTTGAACAACTACCTGGACTCGTTCCGCTCGATCGTCTGCTACGCGGCGCAGATTTACGGCTTCTACCACGAAGTGTCGCGGCTGACGGACAACATGGACGACTTCACCCGGCAGTTGGGCCGAAGCCCCACGAACGCGCTGGCGGTCGCCCTCTCCGCGCGGCGCAACCGGATATACAGGGAGCTGCTGCTCGGCAGCGTGGAGATCGTGAACGACATCCGGGCGGTCTGTCTGGCGGAAAACAAGATGACCGAGCGCGAGCGCATGGAGATCGTCTTCTCCGTCCGCCCGAAGCTGCAAGGGATGAACGGGACGCTGCAGCGGCTGACCAAGGCCGTGAAGTACACCACGATGTGCGACATCTGGTACGAGATAGACGGAGGCGCACGCCCCGCGGCCGACAAGCACGACATAGCGGAGGCGGCCCGAAGGCGCTGGCGGCAGATCGGGAAGAACGTAAGACCTTAAAAAAACGAAGATATGGGATGGGATGCGATATTGAAAGCCGGTAAAAAGGCCATCGTCACGGCCGCGAAAAAGAGCGACCAGGCGGTAACGGCCGCCGGCAGGAGCGCGGGCCATGCGATGCTGCACCCCTCGCAGACCTTGCGGGGCGCAGGCCAGGCCGTGAAGACCGCCACCGTAGGGGCTGCGGTCGGATACGTGGGTTGGGAGAAGCTGACCTCGGACAAGAGCGTGGCGAGGATCGTCAGCGACGCCGTAATCGGAGAATCGGCCACGAACGCCATCGCAGGCGTACCCGACGGCGTGCGCGAGCTGAGGAACAAAGCCGGAGAGACGGTCTCCGCAGTAAGCGGCGCCGCGGACGGCGGAGACTCGAAGCTGAACGGCGTATCGAACTTCCTGCGGGAAGCCTCCGGCGGCGGCCTTATGGAGATGCTGGGCGGCTTCTTCCGCAACCTCGGCCGCGGCAACGTGTCGGGACTGAGCATCGCGGGGCTGATCGCGGCGGCCCTGCTCGTCTTCGGACGCTTCGGCTGGCTGGGCAAGATCGCCGGGGCGTTCCTCGCCATGATGCTGATCGGCAACAACGCGGGGGTATTCCGCACACCGGAGGCGGAACGCACGATGCGCACGCCGTCGCAAGCCGTACCGTCAGAGGAACAAGTGCAGAGCGGAGGGATGAGAAGATAAGAGATAAAACAGAGGGAGGACGGAAGGCCATGAAATATACGGAAGAAGAGATGATACTGCACTCCGACAGCGGCTATTGCATGCCGTTCGAGGCCCCGCAGGGAGAGGACGTGGAACTGTCGCTGGGCTACGGCGAGCAGACGCACCCGGAAACGGGTGAGCAGTTCTTTCACCACGGCATCGACTTTCCCGTGCGGTACCGCATGCTGGCGGCCGTGGCCGACGGCATCGTGTCGGGTGTGGGCAGCGACCCCGTGCACGGCATCTGCCAGACGATCCGCTACGGGGAGTACGAGGTGACATACGGCCACCTGTCGAACGTCTACGCCCAGTTCGGGCAGCGCGTAAAGGCGGGACAGACGGTGGCCCTGAGCGGCGAGCGGCTGCACGTCGGCGTCCGCTTCAAGGGCGAGGAGCTGAACCCGATTGAGTTCCTGACGATGCTCTACGGTAATATCCGGGCCTTGCAGGAGGCCGGAGGGGAGGCAGCGGGCGGATTCTGCGAGCCGGCGCCGGCGACCGACTACGAGCAGTACCGGCGGGAGATCGAGGAGCTGATGCTCCGCTTCCTGCCCTGCTACATGGAGGACTTGCGGCGGAGGACGTACACGGTGCCCGCGCATACGGAGCAGTCGCTGCGCCACATCTTCACTACGGGCGCAATGAAGGAGTATTTCTACGAGCGGATGCCGAGCATGTACAACCCTCTGGGGCTGGGACGCAAAGCCCTGCCGCTGGTGGGCAAGGTGCAGAACCTGCTGATCGCGGACTTCCTGAACTACCTCGCCCTGCGCCACGAGGTGTACCTCCCGGCAATGGGCGGCGACGTAAAAAAAAAAACTTCGTGCCGAAGCCCTGATCCCCGGCGGAGTAATCGACCCGCTGGCGGAGCTGGAGATCGACATCCAGAGCTTCGACATACCGAGGATCGTCACCGTCTATCCCGACCGCGCGGGGGTGCGCTGGTGGACAAAAGCGTGGTTCAACAACCGGGAAGAGGGCGAGACTTCGGTGGAGATCGAACGGGAGCAGGCCATACGGTTCATCCACGACAAGGTGGAGAAGGATGTCTGGCTCGACGAGTTTTTCCCGAAACAGATGGAGGTGTACCGTCACGCTATCGAACAGACGAAAGAGCAACTGCTCAAACAGATAAACATATAGAGACACTATGGACGGCATCAGACACAGAGAACGGTTCGCGGAGATAGAGGCCCTGATGGACAGCTATTTCCGCTGCCACATCGCACCCGTCATGTCGAAAACGCGGACCTATCTTACCGAGAAGCAGGGCGAGGAGATGATGGAATACTCGACCTCGCCGGGCGGCATCCTCAGCTTGATGGCCTCGTCGATGCAGCCGCTGGCCGACCCGTATCAGGTGCTCAAGGCGACGGGCGAATGGAACTCGAAGACCACCGAGGACTATATCGAAATGTGCAAGGCGGAGATCGCCGGCTCGGAGGCGATGCAGCAGGACCTCGCCTACATGGCCGAACGGTGGCGCGAGGCCGTCGTGCAGGAGGTGGGCCGCGAGCGCTACGACGAACTGTCGCGGGAGCTGGGCTGCGACCTGGCCTATGCGTTCGTGGACTACCGCGTAGAGCAACTGATGATCGGCCGGCTGGTCGAGGAACGGATGCCCAGGTCGTCGTCCGAATACATCATCCGCAAGGCGGCCGAATCGAGCCTGCTGGGGCTGACGCAGACCCTGAGCCGTTCGCCGCTGGCCGAGGAGATCGAAAGGCGCGGCGAGGCGGCCTACCGTCCGAGCAAGATAGAGAAAGGCGCGGCCAAGGTGCTGGGCGTCTCGGCCGACGCCGTGATGCTGGGCGGCGCAGGGTCGTGGACGGCGCTGGCCCGCTTCGTCGGTATGGACGCGGCAGTATCGGCCGTGGCCTCGCGCCTCTGGCCGGAGGGGCCGGAACCCCTCTCGGCGGAGCTGTGTATCAGCAAGGGCGTCTTCGGCAGCGACGACAACGTATTCGAGGGATTCCGCCGGGAGGCCGCCGCTATACAGGCGGCGGAAAACGCGCTCGTGGCCGAAGCCAACGGGCGGTTGCGAAACAGGATACCGGTGGTAAGCTACGACCTCGCGGGCTGGAGGAAGCCGGGCGCGGAGTACCTGCCCTTGCCGGACATGCGAAGCGCCGAGGAGCGCGAACGCGCGGAGCGATACAGGGACGTGCCGCTGGTGGTCGCCCCCGGGCAGGAGGAAGCCTACTTGCAGGACAAAGCCCGACGCGAAGCCGCGGAGGACGGAGAGCAGCACAGGGAAACCGGAGGGAAAGAGGAAGTGTGGAAAGAAGGGACAGGAGAGAAAGAAGGGAAAGAGGAGGAAAAAGACGACGCGCTTCGGGAAGGAACGGCCCTTTCCGGGGAGCAGACGCGGGAAGAGCGCGACGGAGAGGAGGCCGTACCGGCGCAGGGCAACGCGAACGGATGGGAAGGCGTGCTCGGCACGCTGGGGCTGGACGGCATGGGCGATGTAGCCGGCAATCTCGGCTATGTGATCGCCATGCTGCCCGACATCCTGCTGGGGACGTTCACAGGCAAGACGCAATCGCTTCGATTGGGGGACAACCTGCTGCCGATAGCGAG
>OHRT01000808.1_pt1 | contig 9460 bp, 9 predicted proteins | sample 1578521 | NCBI WGS metagenome assembly OHRT01 (sample SAMEA3879537, study PRJEB24766) | human gut metagenome | biome: human-associated habitat; feature: feces | place: USA | collected 1985/1987
TACCGGACCGTCCATTTCAAAGGCATTGTATAGGGTCGTTAATACCTCCTCCGGGTCACTGACATTGAAACCTGTTATTCCCATCGCTTCCGCTACTTGAGCGAAGTCGGGATTCAACATATTTGTCTGCCAGTCCGGTAGCCCGTCAACTTCCATTTCCAGTTTCACCATTCCCAGCGAACGATTGTTGAATACGATAATTTTAATCGGCAGTTTGTACTGAACCACCGTTGCCAGATCTCCTAAAGTCATAGACAAACCTCCGTCACCGCATAATGCGACTACCTGGCGTTCGGGGTAAGCCAAGGCAGCACCAATAGCCTGCGGCAAAGCATTTGCCATAGAACCGTGATTGAAAGAACCCAGCATGTGGCGATTACCTGTCGCTTGCAGATACCGCGCTCCCCATACGCAAGTCATCCCCGTATCTACTGTAAATACAGCGTCATCTGAAGAAAGTTTGTCAATCTCCGACATCACGTATTCGGGATGAATCTTATTCACTTCTCCTTTATCTTTCGTGTAGGCAGCTAAATCTTTCTTTACCTCTTCGTATCTTTTGAGCTGTTTCAACAGGAAAGTATCATCTGTTTTCGGGGTCAGCATACGTAATAATGCCTGAATAGTCATTTTCACATCTCCACAAAGTCCGATGTCTACTTTGGCGCGGCGTCCCAGGCGTTCGGGCTTTATATCTATCTGGGCTATTTTGATATCATCGGGCAGGAAAGCAGAGTAAGGAAAATCCGTGCCGAGCATAAGAAGCACTTCCGCTTCGTGCATACTGTAATATCCTGAAGGCATTCCCAATAATCCGGTCATTCCCACCTCGTACGGATTTTCGTATTGCACTTCCATTTTTCCTTTAAAAGTATATGCTACCGGGGCATTCAGTTTCTCGGAAAGGGCAATCACTTCTTCGTGCGCCCCACGGCAACCGATGCCACAGAATAAGGTGATACGTTCATGACTGTTCAATAAATCGGCCAACAGTATAAGGTCTTCTTCCGACGGACAGACTTCCGGCTGGGTGAAATAGTTCCGGACTGACGAATCGACAGAAACAGCCGATGCCTTTGCCAGATCTCCCGGTAAGCCGACCACGGCTACTCCTTTGCGGGTGATAGCTGTCTGAATGGCCGACTGGAGCATACGCGGAAATTGCTTGGGAGTAGTGGCTACTTCATTATAATAACTGCAATCATTGAAAAGCTTGATAGTATTGGTCTCTTGAAAATATTCAGTACTGAACTCTCCGCTCGGGATAGTGGAGGCAATGGCTATCACCGGGGCACCCGACCGTTGTGCGTCATACAAACCGTTGATAAGATGCACGTGTCCCGGACCACTGCTACCGGCACAACATCCCGGACGTCCTGTCAGTTGCGCTTCCGCTGCGGCGGCATACGCTCCCGTTTCTTCGTGCCGCACGTGTATCCATTTTATTTTATTATTCTTCCTGACAGCCTCGTTTACTTCATTCAGACTATCGCCCGTTACGGCGTAAATACGTTCTACTCCGGATTCTGCCAGAGTGTTTATCAGTTGTTCTGCTATTTTCTTTGCCATATCTGTAATAGGTTTAGGATTGATTCTTTTGATAATAACAGATGTCTGCAAAGAAAGGTTCTATTTTAACGTATGCTAATATCGGCATTGTGTCGGTACACATCGCGGCTTTTATGTTAAAAATAAATTTGTAACAAGTTTTTAGCAGGACTGCATAAACAAATGTATTGTCCTTTTGTTATCTTTATAGGCGAAATCTTAACCTAATGTTTTAAACCTCTTAATAAATCTAGAAAAATGGATAGAAATGAAATCGGTTTAAATGCCGGTAAAGTTTGGCAGTTACTTAGCAATAATGAGAAATGGAGCTACGGAACTCTGAAAAGAAAATCCGGGCTGAAAGATAAAGAACTGGGTGCTGCCTTGGGATGGTTGTCAAGAGAGAATAAAATAGAGTTCGACCAGTGTGACGAGGAACTTTATGTGTATCTCTGTGTGAATGTTTACATTGGCTAAAAGAGTTTGGCATCTGAACAAAAACAAAAGAATCCCCGAAGTAGTGACAAGATAGTCAATGCTTCGGGGATTTTAGCTTTTTATGATTCTTTTTCTTGTTTGTGTATGTGTATTTCTATGAGAAAAGCACTAATAAGTCCTATGCCGCCGAAGAAGAGTACACATGCACCGTAAACAAGGCTTGCCTGCTGTTCCACATGCCATGCTGTCTCTCTGCTGGTAGAGTAATTAGGGAAAGCAAAGCTGCAGATGAAAAAAGCAATTAGCAAACCTAACCCAATACCAATCATCAGGCAACCGCTCTTCAAAGCACTGAAAGAGAAGCGGGAACGGGAATAGTTGACATTGAAAGAAAATTTGCCGCTAATGTCACCCATGTTAAACTTGTCGCCCAATTTCTCAATCATAATGATGCGTTCTTTTTTGCAAACAAAGAGTTCGAATAATTTGTAAATGCCAAGTGTGATAATGCCCACTACCAAAGGGACTAAAATAAAATCCATCATAATTGTATTATTTTTAAGTGATTATTTCGTTCTTTGTACCGTTTGACGCAACTGGCAGAAAAAGGTTACACGTTGTAGCTGATAATTTTCTATTTTATTTTTTTCTTGGATTGTAACCTTTTGAAATGTATAGCGTCTAATTGAATAAGATGGAGCAGGAAGACGAAATATACTATATAACACGAATCTTGGACGGAGAAACAGAATATTTTTCTGTATTGCTTGACCGCTATAGCCGTCCTTTATATTCGTTGATTGTACAAATCGTCGGTTGTCCGGAAGATGCGGAAGAGTTACTTCAAGATGTTTTTCTGAAAGCTTTTCGGAATTTGTCCGGTTATAAACAGGAATGTCGTTTTTCTACCTGGCTTTATCGGATAGCTTACAATACCTCTATTTCTGCTACTCGGAAAAGGAAACAGGAATTTCTGTATATTGAGGAGAGCGCTATTAATAATGTGCCGGACGAGAAGATAGATGAAATGATTGCTTTGGGAGGAGATGAAGAGCAGATAGAATGTTTGCGCAAAGCGATAGATCAACTGGAGGGCGAGGAAAAAGCATTGATTACTTTATTTTATTATGAAGAAAAGTCGTTGGAAGAGATAAGCGAAATACTGAAGATAACAGTCGGCAATGTGAAAGTCAGACTTTATCGCACCCGGAAGAAAATTTATGTGTTGATGAACGGAAAAATAAATAGATGAAAAGATGGAAGCGGAGAAGAATAAAGCAGGTAATATGAATAGTGTATTGAGGCAAGCACTGGAAAGGAGACAGACGGAGCATTTGTCTTCCAATTTCTCGTATAGGATGATGGAACGTGTTCGTTTGGAAGCGGAGAGACAGAGGAAACGGAGAGTAAGAATTGGCTGGATGGCATTGCTGACATCAGTTTTCTCGTTGTTGGGATTTGGCATTTACTTTTTATTTTTCTATCTGAATATCAACTTTATCGATTATTTGCCACAGACAGATGTACGACAAGATTCTTCTTTGTTAAAGTTTTATGTCTACATTGCTTCACTGGTATTAATCTTATTGGGAATAGATAGTTGGCTCCGTAAGAAGTATATTTGAAAATAATTCTGTTACTTTGCCATCCAATTTTAAATGTAAGGAAACAATGAGAAGTTTTGCCTCTGATAATAATTCCGGTGTGCATCCGTTGGTAATGGCAGCGTTGAACCGGGCAAACACAGACCATGCATTAGGCTATGGAGACGATAAATGGACGGAAGAAGCCGTTGCAAAAATAAAAGAGACTTTTACACAAGACTGTGTGCCGTTGTTTGTATTCAACGGAACGGGTAGCAATGTGGTGGCGTTGCAGTTAATGACGCGTCCGTATCATTCTATTTTCTGTGCCGAAACAGCCCATATTTATGTTGACGAATGCGGCTCTCCCGTGAAGATGACAGGTTGTCAGATTCGTCCGATTGCTACTCCCGATGGTAAACTGACTCCCGAGCTGATGCAACCTTACTTGCATGGTTTCGGTGACCAGCATCATTCTCAACCGAGAGCCCTCTACATCTCCCAATGTACGGAAATGGGAACTATCTATACGCCCGAGGAACTGAAACGTCTGACGGACTTTGCTCATTTGAACGGTATGTATGTCCACATGGACGGAGCTAGAATTGCCAATGCCTGTGCCGCCCTCCGGCTTTCTTTTAAGGCGCTGACTGTGGATTGCGGAGTGGATGTCCTTAGTTTCGGCGGAACGAAGAACGGACTGATGATGGGGGAGTGTGTTATTGTATTCAATAAGGACTTGCAGAAAGAAGCCCGTTTTGTCCGTAAGCAGTCTGCCCAACTGGCTTCGAAGATGCGCTATCTCTCTTGCCAGTTCACCGCTTATCTGACGGATGAACTTTGGTTGAAGAATGCCACGCATGCCAACGTAATGGCAGCTAAACTTTACAAAGAGTTAAAGAAACTCCCGGAAGTAACTTTTACTCAAAAGGTAGAAAGTAACCAGTTGTTCCTTACAATGCCCCGTCCTATTATTGATAGAATGTTGGAATCTTATTTCTTTTATTTTTGGAATGAAGATAAGGATGAAATTCGTCTGGTAACTTCTTTTGATACAACGGAAGAAGATGTTGATGAATTCATTCGACTTTTAAAACGTTAAAAGGGAAAAAGGGGACAACAAAAGCCCACATAACGCTGTTGTAATAAGAAGTTTGAAACTAACTTTGTCTCTAGAGTTTTCAACTTCTTATTATATATGAATACTAGACAGAACAAGCTAATCTTATTCGCACTATTATTATTGACACAAACCTTTATTAGTGCGCAGACGCATTCTACTAAAATAGAACTGCCGGAAGACTCTATATCTGTTGCGGCCGTTAACGATTCTGTTCCGGCAAAGCGCAGCTTCTTCAAGAAATTCCTTGACTACTTCAATGACGCCAACAAGGAGAAAAAGAATAAAAAGTTTGATTTCAGTGTGATAGGTGGTCCTCACTACTCCAGTGATACCAAGTTTGGGCTCGGGCTGGTGGCGGCAGGCTTGTATCGTACCGATTCTGCTGATACGATTCTTCCTCCCTCAAATGTTTCTCTTTATGGAGATGTGTCGACTGTCGGCTTCTATTTGTTGGGAGTTCGTGGAAATCATTTGTTTCCGCAGGATAAATATCGGTTGAATTATAACCTTTATTTTTATTCTTTTCCCAGCCTTTATTGGGGGAGAGGATACGACAATGGGGCAAACTCCGATAACGAAAGTGACTATAAACGTTTTCAGGCACAGGTAAAAGTCGATTTTATGTTCCGAATGGCAAAGAACTTTTATATCGGTCCAATGGCCGTATTCGACTATATTGACGGACGGGATTTAGAAAAACCGGAGCTTTGGGAAGGAATGGCGGCACGGACAACGAATACGAGTCTCGGCCTTTCCCTTCTTTATGATTCACGTGATTTCCTGACCAATGCTTATCGTGGATATTATCTGAGGATAGACCAACGGTTCAGCCCCGCCTTCTTTGGTAATAAATATGCTTTCAGCAGTACGGAACTGACCACCAGTTATTATCACCCTATATGGAAGGGAGGGATATTGGCCGGACAGTTTCACACTCTGCTGACTTATGGAGATACCCCTTGGGGATTAATGGCAACATTGGGAAGTTCTTATTCGATGCGCGGATATTATGAAGGACGTTATCGTGACAAGTGTGCTATGGATGCACAAATAGAACTTCGCCAGCATGTCTGGAAGCGAAATGGGGTAGCTGTATGGGCAGGGGCAGGAACAATCTTCCCGGATTTTTCTGCGTTTACTCCGAAACATATTCTTCCTAATTATGGTTTTGGTTATCGTTGGGAATTTAAAAAGAGAGTAAATGTACGTTTGGATTTAGGTTTTGGTAAACACCAGACCGGATTTATTTTTAATATAAATGAAGCTTTTTAAGAACATAAAGAAATGGTTGGAGAATCAGGAACATCTGTTTTACTTGTTTCTGTTCATCCTGATAGTACCTAATATTGTGCTCTGTTTTACGGAGCCGCTGTCGTTTATAGCAAAGGTCTGCAATGTCCTGTTACCTTTTGGATGTTATTACCTGCTAATGACACTATCGAGAAATTGCGGTAAAATGCTTTGGATTTTGTTCCTGTTTCTCTTTTTCGGAGCGTTCCAGATTGTGTTGCTCTATCTGTTCGGGCAGTCCATTATTGCTGTCGATATGTTTCTGAACCTGGTGACCACCAATTCGAGCGAAGCTATGGAACTGCTTGGCAATCTGACGCCTGCCATTGTCGTTGTGGTGATACTGTATATACCGGCTTTGGTGTTGGCTACCATTTCAATCGTCCGAAAACGAATGTTATCGGCAGCGTTTATCCGCAGAGAACGTAAAAGGGCTTTCGTCGTCTTCGGAGTCTCCCTTCTCAGCCTTGCCGGGGCATACGTACAGGATCCCGGCTATGAACTGAAATCGGACTTATACCCTTTGAATGTCTGTTATAACGTAGGGCTTGCTTTTCAGCGGACTGCCTTGACGCAGAACTATCACCACACTTCCAAAGACTTTACCTTCCATGCCCAAGCTACGCATCCGGAGGAGAAAAAAGAGGTGTACGTGATGGTAGTGGGCGAAACCTCCCGTGCATTAAACTGGCAACTGTATGGCTATGAACGGGAAACGAATCCGTTGCTTGTCCAGCAGTCGGGATTGGTTGCTTTCCCGAAAGTGCTGACAGAATCGAATACCACGCATAAAAGTGTGCCTATGTTATTGTCTGACGTTACTGCTTGCAGTTATGACTCTATTTACCATCGGAAAGGAATCATTACTGCCTTTAAAGAAGCGGGCTTCCGGACAGCTTTTTTCTCTAACCAACGTTTTAATCATTCTTTTATCGACTTTTTCGGAAGGGAAGCCGATACCTTTGATTTTATAAAAGAGGATTCGTTGGATTTTTCCTATAATCCTTCTGACAATGAACTCTTGAAATTGGTAGAGCAGGAACTGGCCAAAGGTGCAAAAAAACAATTTATCGTCCTTCACACCTATGGTTCTCATTTCAACTATCGGGAACGTTATCCGTTGGGAGACGCTTTCTTTACACCGGACTATCCGGTTGAGGCGGAAAGGAAATTTCGGGATAATCTGGTAAATGCATACGATAACTCTGTCCGTTACACGGACAGCTTATTGGCACGCCTTATCGGCATGTTGGAGAATCAAGGTACAGATGCAGCCTTGATTTATACATCCGATCACGGAGAAGATATTTTTGACGACCCCCGTCATCTTTTCCTTCATGCCTCACCTGTACCGTCCTATTATCAGCTTCATATTCCGTTTCTTATCTGGATGTCCGACAGTTATCGGGAAGCCTATCCCGAACACTGGGAAGCTGTGACGGCTAATAAAGAAAAGAATATTTCCTCCAGCAGTTCCTTCTTTCCGACGATGCTGGACTTGGGAGGAATAAAAACTCCTTACCGGGATGATTCGCAATCTGTGGCAACCCCTCTTTATAAAATGAGGCCGAGAGTCTATCTGAACGACCATAATGAACCTCGTCCGTTGGATGATTTAGGGATGAAGAAACAGGACTTCCATATGTTGGAAAAACAGGAAATCAACACCTAAACTTAATACTTGCTAAAATTTTCATCCAAAAGACAGATTGGCGTGTTATTTGCAATATGATGTATGAACGATTAAATTCATAAAACATGGCCTATATAGATTATTACAAGATTCTTGGAGTTGACAAGAGTGCTTCACAAGATGATATCAAAAAGGCTTTTCGTAAGTTGGCCCGGAAGTATCATCCTGACTTGAATCCTAACGACCCTAGTGCAAAGGATAAGTTTCAGGAAATCAATGAAGCCAATGAGGTACTGAGTGACCCTGAGAAACGTAAAAAGTATGATGAGTACGGAGAACATTGGAAGCATGCTGATGAATTCGAAGCACAGAAACGAGCGCAGCAACAGGCCGGAGGCTTTGGTGGTGCGGGCGGCTTTGGCGGATTCGGTGGCGGAGGACAAGGTTTCTCCGATGGTAACGGAACATATTGGTATAGCTCCGATGGAGAAGGCTTTTCCGGAGGTAACGCCAGTGGCTTCTCTGACTTCTTCGAGTCGATGTTCGGCCACAGGGGAGGCAAGGGACAAGGTGCTGCGGGATTCCGTGGACAGGACTTTAATGCGGAGCTTCATCTGTCGCTTCGTGATGCTGCTCAGACGCATAAACAGATATTGACCGTCAACGGTAAACAGGTACGTATCACTATTCCTGCCGGTGTAGCCGACGGTCAGGTGATTAAGCTGAAGGGCTACGGAGCCGAAGGTATCAACGGGGGACCTGCAGGCGACTTGTACATTACATTTGTCATTGCCGAAGATCCTGTTTTCAAACGCTTGGGCGACGACCTGTATGTTGATGTGGAAATAGATCTCTACACTGCCGTATTGGGAGGTGAGAAGATAGTCGACACTTTGGACAGTAAAGTGAAACTGAAGATAAAGCCGGAAACACAGAACGGTACGAAAGTACGCTTGAAAGGAAAAGGATTCCCGGTTTATAAGAAGGAAGGACAATTCGGTGACCTGATTGTTACCTATTCCGTTAAGATTCCTACGAATTTGACGGATGCACAGAAGGAATTGTTCCGTCAATTACAGAGTATGAACTAAAATGAATGAGTACTATGCAGACCGAATTAATAATTGTCAGTGAATACTGTCACAAATGTCATATTGAGCCTTCATTCATCGAAATGTTGGAAGAGGGCGGTTTGATTAACGTGCATACCGAAGGCGGTGAACATTATCTGCTTTTGTCGGAACTCCCGAACGTGGAACGTTATAGCAGAATGTACTATGACTTATCCATCAACATGGAAGGTATCGATGCCATTCATCATTTGCTGGAGCGTATGGAAAGTATGCAGCAGGAGATTTATTCGCTACATAGCAGGTTGAGGCTGTTTGAGGGAATTAAGTAAGTAGTCAGGTAGTAGGACATTTCTGCTTGACTGCTTACTACTTGACGATTCATTTGCTTGACAAAGTCTTTTATATTTCATACATTTGCAGTATGAAACAACAATGTTTTAAAATATCCGCGTAATAACAGCCTACTGTTTCTTCTAAAAATGAAAGCAAATATTATAGTAAGACAGACAACTGAAGCGGATTATTCTGCTGTGTATGATTTAATCAAGACCGCTTTTGAAACGGCCGAGCATAAAGACGGTACCGAACAGGACTATGCTGTAGACCTGCGTAATGGCATGGGCTATCTTCCGGAACTGGACTTAGTTGCAGAAGTTGATGGGAAACTCGCCGGGCATATCATGTTTACCAAGACGTATGTAACTTTGCCGGATGGTAGCAAATATGATACACTTATGGTTGCCCCTTTATCCGTCTTGATTGAGTATCGTAA
>OHRT01000813.1_pt1 | contig 9426 bp, 7 predicted proteins | sample 1578521 | NCBI WGS metagenome assembly OHRT01 (sample SAMEA3879537, study PRJEB24766) | human gut metagenome | biome: human-associated habitat; feature: feces | place: USA | collected 1985/1987
CGGGACCTGCCGCTTGAACGCCTCCGCCGAGGCTACGTCGCCCGCTGGGGAGGCGATCTCCACCCGGTAGCGCAGATCGTACTGCGTCTGGCCCAGGGCGTCCCGCGCGTCCATCTCAGGCTGAAAGACGAAGCGCCACAGGGGCGCGTCCGGGTCGGTCGCGTCGAAGTAGACCAGCACGTCGGTATAGCGCGAAAGCGCCTCCTGCGAGAGTCCGAAGCGCTCTTGCACAGCCTCGCGGGCGCGCTCCAGCGCTTCCTCCTGCGCAAGGTCCCCTTCGCCGGGCAGGCCATAGTCATATGTCGCCGCAGCGATCACATACAGGTTCGGACCTGCGCCGTTATCAAGGGGCGTGAGGTCGCCGCTGTCCACGATGGCGCGCACCCGGGGCGCGATGTCCCGCGCATATTCGGCCTTGAGCGACAGCGGCCACGCCCCGAAGGACGCGATATCCCGCTGCACGCTTTCGGCCATGGCGTCGATGGCCTGAAACAGCGGCGTGTCCGGCCGGGCGGCGGACTGCTGCGCCGCAGCCTCGTCAGGATGCGGCACGCCGGTATCCGGGTCGGATATGACCTCGCCGGAGCGCGCGTCCACTACGGCCGAATACACCCGCTCCACATAGCTGTCGCTGCCCTCCCGAAAGAACTTGAACTGCACGTTCCAGCGCGGCCGGTCCGGCTGCTGCTGCGTCACGTACAGGTCGGCCACGGGCTGGGCCGCGTCCAGTGCGTCCGGCGCCAGCTCCTTTGCCGACAGGATGGCCGCCCTTGCCGCGGCGACGGCCTGCGCTTCGGTGATTACGCCGTCGTCCGGCACGAGGAACGTGTCGTCCGCGCCGTCGTCGCCGTCAAACTGCCGGGTGACCTGCTGCCACCACGCGCGTTCCTCCGGCGTCCAGGTATCCTCGGCGCCCATCACGGCGTAGGTGATGATGTCCACGCTGATCTCCGCCACCTCCGTCTGACCGGTGAGGGCGAGCAGCAGCGCGTCCGCGATGGCGTGGCGCTCCGCCTCCGGTGTGCCCTCGTCAAAGAGGCGCTCCGTCTCCCCGCCTTGCGCGAGGTATCCCGAATCCACCAGCGCCCGCACAAGCGCCGCCTTGTCCTCGATGGCCCAGCCCGCGTAGTCGCCCTCGGTCTGCTCGACCTGCTTCATGGACGCTGCCTGCTCCCGCCACAGAAGCGACGCCGCCAGCGCGCCCATGCCCGCCAGCGCGAGCACCGCGGCCACGATCAGGGCCGCGGCCCTTTTTTTTCTGCGATTCGGGAGTTCCTCCTCAGCGCGCGCCAGCACATGCTGCGCCATCCACGGGTCGCCTGTCAGGCCTGACAGGCGCGCGTCCACGGCCCTGACAATCCGCTCCGATACGTTCCTTTCATTCATGCTCGCGCCCTCCTTCCAGAATGCCGCGCAGGCTTCGCAGGGCGCGGCCCAGCTGCTTGGACACCGTGGAAACCGTCACGCCCATCGCCTGGGCGGTCTGCGCAAGGCTCATGCGCTGATAGTAGCGCAGCAGCACCGCCTCCCGTTGCTTGGGCGGCAAGCGCATCAGCGCGAGCGTCAGCTCCTCGTCCCGCTCATCAAACGGCGCCGACGCCTCGGGAAGCATCTCCGGCGTCACGCGCCGGTCCACATGCCTTGTCCAGCGGGAACGCCGCATGTCCCGGCAGGTGTTGATGGCGATGCGCATCAGCCACGTCTTTTCGTCGCACTCCCCCCGAAAGCTGTCCAGCGCCCGGTAGGCCTTGAGAAATGTCTCCTGCGCCGCGTCCTCGGCCAGCGAGGCATCGCCCAGACACAGGCAGCACATACGCACGAGCGCGGTTCTGTGGCGCTCCACCAGACCCGTCAACGCTGCTTCCCGCCAGCCCTGATTCCTGTCCGCCGCCATGCGCCGCTCACCTCCTTTTACCTATTGGACGAAAAAAACGCGCCGTTTGACGACAACGGCGCGCTTTTTTGAGGGTGGGCCTACTGGAGCTCAAGGCTTCCCATGATGATCCCCACGGCCTCCGCCCCTGCGCTGATATCTTCGGCGGAGGAGGTCAGTGTGCAGATCGCAAGCTCCGTCCCCACGGGCATATAGACCTGCATGCCGGTAAAATCGATCCCCGCCATGGTGTAGACGTATTGCAGCAGCATCGCGTCGGTCCCGCCAATGGCCATAAGCTCAGGATCATAGAAGCTCACGCCACCGATGGCCGACGAGATATTGCTCTGCAGGGAGGAGGACAGGTTCATCAGGTCATCCCCGCTCAGCGCCACCCCGGCGTTCTGGTGCTGGAAGTTGATATTGTTGGCGCCGGTGGCGTCCATGAGGACGATGATGCCCAGCTGTTCGATCTGCGTCCGGGCCGTCTGCGCCAGCTCGGCCACTTCCTCGACGGTGGCGGCTGCGTCTATAATGGTATCAATGTTCTCCCGACTCAGCAGAATCCAGTCGGAGGGATAAAGGAAGGTGACGCTCTTATCCTCGGAAACGTACGTCTGGTATCCCTCCGCCAGCGTCAGACAGGGCATCGCAAGCAACGCAAATGCAACAAGCAGGCTCAGCAGCTTTTTGGTCATGGGGGCTCCTCCTGTTATTTTTTTGGCGTTCTCCTTGCCAGCCCCATTATACTAGATTCTTTCACAACTGCCAAGCCCTTACACCCAATCCGCCGGACGGATGGCCAGCGTGGAGGGATCGTCGCCCTCCAGATCCATCACCATGAGCGCGCGCTCGCCCTGAATCAGCTTGCTGGCGGGCTGGGCCTTGGCCATGACAAACGCCATGCCCACAACCTCCACATTGAACTCGCCCATCAGTTCGATCATGCCGCGGGCGGTGCCGCCGGCCTTGAGAAAATCATCCACGATGAGCGCGCGCTGGCCCTCGCGCACGGCGCGGCGGCTGAGGCTCATGGTTTCGATATGGGCCGAGGAGCCGCTGACGTAGTTGATGTTGACGGCGGAGCCTTCATATACCTTGCTGGACCGCCGGGCAATCACCAGCGGAACGCCCAGCGCCTGCGCCGCCATCAGCGCGGCGGGAATGCCCTTGGTTTCCATGGTGAGCACGAAGTCGGGCGCTGCGTCATAGAATTCGCCCGCGATGATCACGCCCATCTTGCGCACGATCTCCGGCATGCTCAGAATATCGCCCAGATAGAGAAAGCCGCCGGGCAGCAGGCGCGAGGGGGTGCACAGCTCCTGGCACAGCTCGCCCAGGAACGCCCGCGCGTCCAGGCTTTTCATCACGGGGCGGTAGCGCACGCCGCCGGCTGCGCCGGTCACGGTATCCAGCTTGCCCAGACCAAAGGTGTCGAACACGCCGCGCAGCAGGTCGATGTCCTCGCTCAGGGTGGACTTTGCCGCCCCGAACATTTCACAAAAATACGACAGGGTGAAAATGCGGTTGGGCGACGCGGTGAGCAGCTTGGTCAGCGCCGCCATTCTTTCGTTGCGCTTGATGCGTTCCACGGGCTTCCTCCTTGTTGAAATATCCAGCACAGTATAGCACACGATGCTGAATATTTCCAGCATTTTTTGCCACGAACGTTCGGAAATTTTCAGTTTCGTTTGCGAATGGGATGGGTTGGTGGTATAATCGTTTTGGATATCCCATTTTTTGCAGACGTAGGAGGGCGCCCCATGTCCGATCATTCCCGGTATATCAGCCCGTTTTCCACCCGGTATGCAAGTCCGGAGATGCAGTTCGTCTTTTCCGAGGACAACAAGTTCCGCACCTGGCGGCGGCTGTGGATCGCCCTGGCGCGCGCCGAGCAGAAGCAGGGCCTGCCCATCACCGACGAGCAGATCGCCGAGCTGGAGGCCCACAAGGACGATATCAACTACGACGACGCCCAGCGCCGCGAGCGCGAGTGCCGCCATGACGTGATGAGCCATGTCTACGCCTATGGCCTGCAGTGCCCCAAGGCGCGCGGCATCATCCATCTGGGGGCCACCAGCTGCTACGTGGGCGACAACACCGACGTGATCCTCATGAAGCAGGGCCTGGAAATCGTGCGCCGCAAGGTGCTCAACGTCATGGACCTGCTTGCGCGCTTCGCCGAAAAGTACAAGGCCCTGCCCGCGCTGGCCTACACCCATTTGCAGCCCGCGCAGCTGACCACCGTGGGCAAGCGCGCCACCCTGTGGCTCAACGAGCTGTACATGGATTTTGAGGAAATCGAACACCGTATTGGCACGCTTGCGCTGCTGGGCAGCAAGGGCACCACCGGCACGCAGGCCAGCTTTATGGAGCTTTTGGGCGGCGACAGCGGGAAGATCCGCCAGATCGAGCAGGACATCGCCGCGGAGATGGGCTTTACCCGCGTGGTGCCCGTCAGCGGGCAGACCTACAGCCGCAAGATGGACTATATGGTGGTCAGCACCCTTTCGGGCATCGCGCAGACGGCCAGCAAGTTCAGCTACGACATGCGCCTTCTGCAAAACTTCAAGGAGATGGAGGAGCCCTTCGAGGCCAGCCAGATCGGTTCCTCCGCCATGCCCTACAAGCGCAATCCCATGCGCTGCGAGCGCATCACCTCGCTCAGCCGCTATGTGATGGTGGACACGCTCAACACCGCCATCACCGCCGCCACCCAGTGGTTCGAGCGCACGCTGGACGACAGCGCCAACCGCCGCATCGCCGTGAGCGAGGCGTTCCTGGGCATCGACGCCATCCTCAACATCATGATGAACGTATGCGACGGGCTGGTGGTGTACGAAAAGGTCATCCGCGCCCGCGTGATGAACGAGCTGCCCTTCATGGCCACCGAAAACATCATGATGGACGCCGTCAAGCGCGGCGGCGACCGCCAGCAGCTGCACGAAAAGCTGCGCGTGCACAGCCAGGCTGCGGCGCGCGTGGTCAAGGAGGAGGGTGGGAAAAACGACCTCATCGACCGCATCGCCTCAGACCCGGCCTTCATGGTCACGCGCGAGGAGATCGAGGCCATTCTGGACCCCGCCAACTTCACCGGCCGGAGCGAGGAACAGGTGGAGGAATTCCTCCGGGACGTCATCCGCCCGGTGCTGGAGGCAAACCGCGAGCTGCTTGGCGAAAAGCAGGAACTGAGCGTGTGAGGCCGCACCCGGCAGCGCAGACCGAAAGCGAGGCGAAGCACCATGCCCAGGACCCCCGCCCAGAAGCAGGCCACGGACCGCTACCGCGCCCGAAACGGCCGCGTGCAGGTCAATATCGAGTTGACCCCGGAAATCTGCCGGCGCTGGCAGGCGTACGCCGGTTCCCGCGGCATGAGCCTGACGGCCATGGCCCGCGAGTGCGTGGCGCGCTGCATGGCGGAGGATTCCCTTGCGGCGGAGGCCGGCGCAGCGGCAAGCCCCGCCGGGGCCGCGCATGCCGCCGGGGGAACGCGCCCCATGCGCCCCGCGCGCGTGGACCGGGGCATCGAGGGCATGGAGGGCATGGACTGAGCCCGCTTGCCAAATGACAAAACCCGTGCTATAATGCCCTTGCGATGACGAAGAACAACGCCCGCTTCATCGCCCTGACCCAGAGAGGGCGGCACGCGCCGAGGCGCGGGCTGCAAGCCGCCTGCCGGGGCCGCGGGACATTCGCTTCCGAGCCTTTCCTTTGAACGCTCCATCAAGTAGAGGGAAACGTTTAGGCCGCGTTACTGGTCAAGAGCGCATCGGCGCGCCCCATGGGGCCGCCCGTGCGAAAGTTGGGTGGTACAACGCGGCGTCAGCCTTCGTCCCATGCATGCATGGGGCGGAGGCTTTTCTGTTGCAGGCGAAGTTTGAAAAAGGAGGAACCTGTCATGTCTGTTGTGGATACGCTGAGCGACATCAAAAGGCGGGTCGGGGAGGAGCTCAAGGAGCTGGATGGCTCCGCCGCCCTGGAAAACCTGCGCGTGCGGGTGCTTGGCAAAAAGGGCGAGCTGACCGCGCTGCTCAAGGGCATGGGCCAGCTGGCGCCGGAGGAACGCCCGAAGGTGGGCGCGCAGATCAACGAGGTGCGCCAGTGGCTGGCCGACCGCATGGACGAGGCCCAGGCCCGCATCCGCGCCGCCGAGCGCGCCGCCGCCCTCAAGTCCGAAACCATCGACGTCACCGAGCCGCGCCCCCTGCCCAAGGTGGGCAGCGAGCACCCCATCACGCTGGTGATGAACGAGCTGATCGAATGCTTCACCGGCATGGGCTTTGACGTGATGGAGGGCCCGGAGGTGGAGCTGGATCATTACAACTTTGAGCTGATGAACCTGCCCAAGAACCACCCCGCCCGCGACGCGCAGGATACCTTCTATATGGATGAAAACATCGTGCTGCGCACGCATACCAGCCCCATGCAGGCGCGCGCCATGCTCACCCGCAAGCCGCCCATCCGCATCATCTGCCCGGGCCGCGTGTACCGCTCCGACGAGGTGGACGCCACGCACAGCCCGGTATTCCATCAGATGGAGGGCCTGGTGGTGGACGAGCACGTGCGCATGAGCGACCTGCGCGGCACGCTGGAGGCGTTTGCCAAGAAGCTCTACGGGCCGGAGATCACCACCCGCTTCCGCCCCAGCTTCTTCCCCTTCACCGAGCCCAGCGCCGAGGTGGACCTCACCTGTGTGAACTGCCACGGCAAGGGCTGCCGCATCTGCAAGGGCACCGGCTGGATCGAGGTGCTGGGCTCCGGCATGGTCAACCCCAAGGTGCTGGAAATGTGCGGCATCGACCCGGCAAAGTACAGCGGATTTGCCTTTGGCATCGGCCTGGAGCGCATCGCCATGCAGCGATACGGCATCCGCGACATGCGCCTGCTCTACGAAGGCGACGCGCGTCTATTGGGGCAGCTGAGGTAAGCAGGGAGTAAGGAGGCGTTTTCAGTGAAACTGGCGATGAATATGATCCGGCAGTATGCGGATATCCCCGTCACGCCGGAGGAATATACCCAGCGCATGATTATGACCGGCACCGCTGTGGAGGGCACCGAGGATATCAGCGGCGGCATGGAGAAGGTCGTGGTGGGCCGCGTGCTCACGTGCACGGACGTGGAGGGCACGCACCTGCATGAGTGCACCGTGGACGTGGGCGGCCCGGAGACGCTGCACATCGTGTGCGGCGCGCCCAACGTGGCGGCGGGCCAGCTGGTGCCCGTGGCGCTGGACGGCGCGCATCTGCCCGGCGGCGTGAAGATCAAAAAGGGCAAGCTGCGGGGCATGATCTCCGAGGGCATGATCTGCTCCGGCGAGGAGCTTCACGTGCCCACGGAGCTCTATCCCAACATCGAGGAAAAGGGCATTCTGGTATTCCAGGAGGACTACCCCCTGGGCGCGGATGTGAAGCCCATTTTGGGCATCGACGACACGGCGGTGGATTTTGAGATTCTGGCCAACCGTCCGGACTGCCTGTGCGCCATCGGCATCGCGCGCGAGACGGCGGCGGCGCTGGATACCGAGTTCCATGCCCCCGAAATCACCGTGACCGAAGCGGGCGGGGATATCCATGACGAGGTGAAGGTGCGCGTGGAGGCTCCGGACCTGTGCCCGCGCTACGCCGCGCGCGTGATCAAAAACGTGCGCATCGCGCCATCGCCCCTGTGGCTGCGCAAGTACCTGCACGGCGCGGGCCTTCGCGCCATCAACAACATCGTGGATATCACCAACTACATCATGATCGAATACGGCCATCCCATGCACGCCTTTGACCTGAGCAAGGTGCGCGGGCGGCAGATCGTGGTGCGCCGCGCCCATCCCGGCGAGACGCTGACCACGCTGGACGGAAACGAGCGCGCCCTGCGCACCGACGACCTGGTCATCTGCGACCAGGAGCGCGCCACGGGCCTGGCCGGCATCATGGGCGGCGAGGAGAGCGAGATCACCGAGGGCACCACGGACGTGATGTTCGAGTGCGCGGCGTTCGACCGCACGGCCATCCGCCTGACCAGCCGCGCGCTGGGCATGCGCACGGAGAGCAGCGGCCGCTTTGAGCGCGGCGTGGCCGCCGGCACGGTGATGGACGCGCTCGACCGCGCCTGCATGCTGGTGAACCTTTTGGACGCGGGCGACGTGGTATCCGGCGTGATCGACCTCTATCCCAACCCGCGCCCCGCGCAGGTCATCACCGCCAGCGTGGCGCACATTCAGGAGCGCGCGGGCGTGCCCATCCCCGCGGACGATATGGTGCGCATCCTCAAAAAACTGCACTTTGGCTGCGAGCGCGACGGCGACACCCTTACCGTGACCGTCCCCGCCTTCCGTGAGGACCTGGACGGCGAGGCCGACATCTGCGAGGAATGCCTGCGCATCTACGGCTATCAGCACATTCCGGCCACGCCCCTCAGCGGCCAGACCACCCAGGGCGGCGTCAGCCCCATGAAGGCGCTCAAGGACCGGGCCGCGCGCCTGCTCACCGGCATGGGCTATCTGGAGATCATGAACTTCAGCTTCACCGGCGTAAAGGAGATTCAGAAGCTGGGCCTGCCGGAGGGCGATCTGCGCAACGATCCCATGCCCATCCTCAACCCCCTGGGCGAGGACGCGGCCGTGATGCGTCCCACGCTGGCCTGCGGCATGCTGCACACGCTGGCCTTCAACATGAATCATTCCACCCCGGCCGCACGCCTGTATGAGATGGCGGCGGTGTTCGACCACCATCACCGCACGGACGAGGGCCTGCCCACCGAGACGCAAACCCTGTGCCTGGGCGCCTATGGGCCCGAGGAGGACTTCTTCACCGTGCGCGGCGCGGTGGAGGCCATTCTGCGCGCGGGCGGCATCGCCTGCGAGGTGGAGGCCGGCGGCGACGCGTACTATCATCCGGGCCGCTGCGCGCGCCTGGTGCGGGGCGGCGTGACCTTCGCCACCGTGGGCGAGGTGCATCCCGACGTGCGCGAGCGCTTTGACCTGCCCAAGCGTGCCGTGATGGCCGAAATCAACCTGCAAACCCTCCTGACCTACTTCCGGCCCATGGGCGAAATGAAGCCCCTGCCGCGCTTCCCGGCCGTGGAGCGCGACCTGGCGCTGGTCATGGACGAGAGCGTGGCCGTGGGTCCGCTGATGGCCGATATGCGCAAGGCCGCCGGCAAGCTGCTGGAGAGCATGGAGATGTTCGATGTGTACCGTGGCGCGCAGGTGGCCGCGGGCAAGAAGAGCGTGGCCTTCTCGCTGACCTTCCGCGCGCCTGACCGCACCCTCACAGACGAGGAGGTACAGGCCGCCATGGACAAGGTGACGCACGTCTGCGCCCAGAAGCACGGCGCGACGGTGAGGGCGTAAGCGGCGCAGAAGATTCGTAAGGAAAAGAGAATCAGGCAACGAAGCGCCCGGAGCAATGCCGGGCGCTTCAGGCTGCTGACAAAGTGCGGGGTGCAGGGGGGATCATCCCCCTGCCGGGGTTTGGGGCAGAGCCCCAAAGCCTTATGCCGCAGCATATTTCGTGAGCGTTGCGAGCGTCCGAAGGACGCAAGAAACGCGGCTCTTTCCAAAA
>OHRT01000819.1_pt1 | contig 9370 bp, 12 predicted proteins | sample 1578521 | NCBI WGS metagenome assembly OHRT01 (sample SAMEA3879537, study PRJEB24766) | human gut metagenome | biome: human-associated habitat; feature: feces | place: USA | collected 1985/1987
AAGCCGTTTTCCAGACGGTCCTTAACCACAGCGAGCTTTACGTCGTACGAATAGGTGTGATGATGCGAACCGGCATTGAGAACGGCGTCGGCACCGCCCACGGCATACGCGCGGGCCCACTGACGAGCCGTGGCCTGGGGAATGCCAAGCTCCGCGGCGAGAGCGCGATGACCGACCCCCTCTTGGAGGATCTCGACGGCGCGCTGCCTAACCTCGGGCGCATGCGTGCGAGTCCTAGTTGCTTCCGACATACCTGCCACTTCTTAGCCTTAGCCGTTAATCTGCTTTCTTACGTGCAAGTTAGATAGTAGCATTTTACTGTTTGCTCAAAGCAGTTAATTAAAGTAGACGCGGTGTTATCTGGACATTTGGCACCAAATTACGACATTTCTTTATCGATTATTTACGCTGGTAGCTGACTCGCAGCCAATCGTCATTCGCTTGTCAACAAAGTTGGCATCTCTTTATGTCCTTTGGTATAGAGGATATAGTTATTAACCCCTCCCCCAATAATTTTGAGTGATCTGCAAGGCAGTAGACGTCCTCACTCCTCATGATTACCGCGCATTGCCATTCATCGGAGCAAAACAAAAAGGGCGGGACCTGCTGCGCTTGCAGGCCCCGCACCGGTTGACACCCGACGGGACACAGCCGGGCGAGACGGATCCGTGCTACCGCCCCGCCTGGCCGCGATGTTCAACTACAGCTCGTTGGCCGCGTGATACGCCGTGCGAATGGCGCTCGCAATGTCGGCGGTGCGCTCACCCGAGCAGTCGCCCACGCAGGTCACGGGCACCGTCACGCCATCCAGGTCAAACGCGTTGGCCTTGGAGCCCACGGCCATCACCACGTAATCGCAGGCGATCTTCACCGGCTCCTCGGCGCCGTCCTCGGTGGTGCGAATGGCCTCCACGCCCTCGTCGGTAATGGCGGTCAGGCGGGTCTTAACGTGCTGCTCCACGTTGTGCTCTGCAAAGTCGCTCATAATCAGCGGCAGAATGGTCTCGGACTCGCCCGCGGCAATCTTGTCGAGCATCTCCACGATCGCCACCTCGCAGCCGTGCTGCAGCAGATACTCGGCAGTCTCGGTGCCCACCAGGCCACCGCCAATGACAGCGACGCGGCCGTTGATCTCCGCCTTGCCGGCCAGCACGTCCCAGCTCGAGACGACCTTCTCCGAGTCGGCGCCCGAAACGGGGATGACCACGTCGTGCGCGCCCACGGCCACAATCGCGGCGTCGGCGGCATTGAGGTCCTCAGCGGTAGCGGCATGGCTGAGCTCAACCTTCACGCCCAGGCCAGGCAGAATCTTCTCGTAGTACTCGACCGAGCGCATGATCTCGTCCTTGCGCGGAGGCGCAGCCGCCAGCACAATCTGGCCGCCCAAGTGATCGCTCGCCTCGTAGATGGTCACGTCGTAGCCGCGCTTGGCCGCCACGCGTGCGGCCTCCAGGCCGGCGATGCCGCCGCCCACCACGGCGATCTTCTTGTCGCCCTCGCCCGGCTTAATGGCGATGGTCGCCTCGTCGCCGTTCTCGGCATTGAGCACGCACGAGATGTACTTGCGATTTTGAATCGCGTCGACGCAGCCCTTGTTGCAGTTGAGGCACTCGCGGATGGGCTCACCCGTGGCGGCCTTCAGCGCAATGTCGGGGTCGCACATGAGCGAGCGGCCATAGGCGATGATGTCGGCGGCGCCGTCTTCCAGAATCTTCTCGCCGGCCTCGACCGAAACCACGCGGCCCACGGTTGCCACCGGCACGGAGACCAGGGCCTTGACGCGCTCGGCCACGGGCAGCGTCCAGTTGTAGGGCATGGCGCCCATGGGCGGAATGGTGTCGCCCATGTTGCCGGTGTGGTTGGCCTGTGCGACCTGGATCATATCGATGCCCGCGCCCTCGAGCAGCTTGGCGAACTCGCAGGCCTCGTCGGGCTGCAGGCCGCCCTTGCCGCGCGGCGTGCCGTCGGGGTTCTCCATGATCACGGGGAGCTTGTACTCCACCATCAGCTGCGGCGCGGCCTCCTTAATGGCGGCGACGACCTCCAGCGCGTAGCGAACGCGGTTCTCGAACGAACCACCGTACTCGTCGGTGCGCTGGTTGAGGATGGCCGAGCACAGCGAACCCACCAGGCGGTCGCCGTGGACCTCGATAGCGTCGATCCCGGCCTGCTGTGCGCGAGCGGCCGAGGCAGCGATGGCCTCCTTGATCTGGGTGAGCTGCTCTACGCTCGCCTCGTTCACAAAGTGCTGCATGTCGTGATGCAGCTTGGCGTAGGCCTGGTTGCGGATCTCGTTGGACTCGGCCATCTTGGCGGCAAAGGTCTCCTCGTCGCCGGCGGCCTTGGCCTCCTCTTCCTTCTCGGGCTTGCAGATAGCCAGCACGCGCACGCTCTTGCCGGTGCCGTTGGGCAGGACGATGGCGCCGCGGACCTGCTGGTCAGCGTGGCGGGAGTCGACACCCAGCTTCACATGCAGCTCGACGGTCTCGTCGAACTTGGCGGATGCGGTCTTGCAGACCAGCTCCAGACCCTCCTTGGGATCATACAGGGTCCCGCGGTCGATCTGCTTGGCGCTTTCTTTATACTTCTTACCTCTAAACATCTCTTACACCCTCCTTATTCGCCCACGACGACGCCCATGGAACGGGCGGTGCCGGCGATCATGCTCATGGCTGCTTCCAGGGAAGCGGCGTTCAGATCGCGCATCTTCAGCTCGGCGATCTTCTGGATGGAGGCCTTGGAGATGGTGGCCACCTTGGTCTTGTTGGGCACACCGGAGCCGGACTCGATGTTGCTCTCCTTCTTGATCAGCACAGCCGCGGGAGGCGTCTTGGTGATGAAGCTGAAGGAACGATCGGAGTAGACGGTGATGACCACGGGGATGATGAGGCCCATGTCATTCTTAGTGCGCTCGTTGAACTCCTTGGTGAATGCCTGAATGTTGACACCGTGCTGGCCCAGAGCGGGGCCGACAGGGGGTGCGGGGGTCGCTTTGCCTGCAGGAATCTGCAGCTTTACATAACCAACAACTTTCTGTGCCATGGATAGGCACCTCCTTCATAAAAATGTGGTAGCGGCCGGTCGATACCGGAAACCGCTTTTGGCGAGACGGACACCGTCTCTCCCACTTGCGCCGGAGGGGATGCTCCGGCCTGCCGCGCAGAGACTGCTGCGCCTCAGTGCAGAACCTCCACCTGATCGAGCTCCAGCTCGATGGGGGTTTCTCTGCCGAACATGAAGACCGCCACCCGGACCTTGTTCTTCTCGGGGTCGATCTCCTCCACGGTACCGGTGAAGCTGGTGAAGGGGCCGTCCGTGATCTTCACGGTATCGCCCACGTTGTACAGCACCACGATCTCGTGCTTTTCCACGCCCAGGGCCGCCACCTCGTCCTCCGTCAGGGGGATAGCCTTGTTGGCCTCGCCCACGAAGCCGGTGACGCCTCGGATGTTGCGGATCAGATGCCAGGTGTCATCTGTCAGGATCATCTTGATGAGGACGTAGCCGGGAAATACCTTGCGCTCCACTTCCTTCATGACGCCGGACTCGGTGACCTCGGTGACGGTTTCCATAGGAATCTCCATCTTGAGGACCATGTCGGACATGCCGCGGTTGACCACGGATTTCTCGATGGCCGCCTTCACGGCGTTCTCGTAGCCGGAGTAGGTGTGGATCACATACCATTTCGCGTTTTCAGCCATGCCGCACTTCCTCAGCCGGTGAAAGCGCCGATGAGGGTCTTGATCAGCAGCACCGCCACGCCGTCGAAGATCCAGATGCAGGCGCCCACTGCAACAGAGCACAGCAGCACCGTTCCGGTGTTCTTGGCGGTGGTCTTGCCGTCAGGCCAGACGACCTTCTTCAGTTCGCTTCTCATCTCGCGGAACCACTTGCCGTGGTCCTTCTTGACCTTTTTTTCCTCTGCCATCGTGCTATCTCCTTCCAATTACTTGGTCTCGGTATGGACCGTATGCTTTCTGCAGAAGGGGCAATACTTGTTCATTTCAAGACGGTCAGGGCTGTTCTTCTTGTTTTTCATCGTGTTGTAGTTTCTCTGCTTGCACTCGTTGCATCTCAAAGTGATCTTCACGCGCATCTAACGGCACCTCCTTATTAGATTGGCGGCCGGCGAAGGCCGCTCTCTGCCTCCCTGCCGGACAGGGCGTCTTTCCCGCGCCGAAGCGAAAAGCGCGCAAAAAGAAAGCCCCATACTCACAGGTAATGTTGATTTTATCACACGGGCAAGTGTCCGTCAAGGTCTTTCCGGAAGAAAATTTCGGTTTTTTCGGAGAATTTGCTTCCGCAGCCCCTCTATTCGGGCACTCTTTCATAGGACACAGGCCTCCCGTCCCGGAACGTCACCGTGAACCCGGTGCCGGGCTTCACGGAGTAGTCGTACCGCCCGCCGCCGAACCAGGTCATCATCAGCCCTGCCGTGACGCCGCCGTGGACCACGCACACGGCGTCCTCCCCCGACGCCAGCACCTGAGCGATGGCGGCCCGGTTCCGCTCCAGCACCTGGGGGGCGCTTTCGCCGTTGGGGCAGACGTTGTGCTCCACGTCGGTGATCCAGGCCTGATAGGCCGCCGTGTCCTTCAGCTCCTGATAGCTTTTCATCTCGAAATCGCCGAAGTTCATCTCCCGCAGCCCCGGCAGCTGCACATGGGGTACGTCGCCGTACAGCGCCTGGAGAGTCTGCTCCGTCCGCAGCAGGCCGCTGGTGTAGTACCGGGCGGCCCGGGGATAGGCCGCTGCGTTTTCGTGCAGGGCCGCCAGGGACTCCGGCAGGGCCGGGATATCCGCCGCCCCGTAGTACAGGTCCCGGCGGCTGCCGTCGGTCTCTCCGTGGCGCAAAAGGGTCAGCTTCATTTCAATTCCTCCGTCAATCCGCAAAATACCCGGTACACATGACCGGCCTGCTCCGCCAGCTGCCGCAGCAGCCGCCCGTGGCGCTCCCGCCACGCCCGCTCTCCGGCGTCTATGGGCACCACGCCGCTGCCGATCTCCCGGGCCACCACCACCTCCGCCGCCAGCAGCAGGGGCAGGGCCTCCGCTGCCTGGCCGCGCCGGGTCAGGGCCTCCAGGTGGACATAGCACCGGGCAGGGGCGGGAGCGTCTGTTGCCAGGTCGCAGATGTCCGCCGCCGTCAGGCGGTATTTTTCCGCGGCAAACGTACACTTTCCCTGGTACGCGCCGCCGATGATCAGATCCATGCCGTCACCTCCACAGAATGGCTGCCGCGCAGCCGCACAGCTCGCCGAGCGTCAGGGCAAAGCCGGAGATATCCCCGGACATGCCGTCCAGATTCCGGTAGCCGTACCACACCGCCAGGCCATAGCCCGCCTCCGCCGCCAGGGGGGCGAAGCTGCCCCACAGCCACAGGGGCAGTCCCGCCGCCAGCACCAGCAGCACCGCAAGAGCCGCCAGATAGCCGCCCCGGGACGCGCCCATGGCGGCGTATTGACTGGTGTCCATGGGCCGCAGGCCCAGCACCGCCAGCCCTGCGCAGGCCCGGGTGGCCGCCGGGATCAGCAGCAGGGCCAGCCAGGATACGTCCTCCGCTGCCAGGAACAGGCTCCACTGGCCCATGGCCAGCAGCACCATGCAGATCACGGCGAAGGCCCCGCAGTGGGAGTCCTTCAGGATTCGCTGCCGGGTGGCCAGGTCCCGCCGGGACAGCACCGCGTCGCACACGTCCATGTAGCCGTCCAGGTGCATGAACCCCGTGACCAGCCACGGCACGGCGGCGCACACCGCCGCCCGCACCGGCCCCGGCGCGCCCCGCAGCAGAAGCCACGCCCCGGCCCATACGCCTCCGGCCAGCAGGCCCACCAGGGGCATGCACACCAGCATTTTCTGCCGGGCGCCCTCGCTCCATATCTTCCTGGGGCAGGGAATGGCCAGGAACATGCCCCAGGCCATGAAAAATCCGCAGATCCAATCACGCATCCGGCAACTCCCCCTTCCATACCCGGACGCAGCCTGCACTCAGCTCCGCCACCGCGTCAAATTCCGCCGCCAGGGCCCGGCAGATCTCCGCCAGTCCCCGGCGATAATGCTCCGTCCACGGCTCATAGGTCACGCCGTCCCGCCACAGCTCGTCGCATACGCACACGAAGTGCCGGGGATGCCGGCTGACGGTCAGCAGTTCCCGGGCCGTCCGGGCGGCGGCTGCGGCGTCCGGCTGCGGGCCGGAGAACATCTGGCACGCCAGGCACGCCGTGACGCTGTCGAACAGCACCGCGCTTTCCCGGGGCACCAGCGCCAGGCCCTCCGGCAGGGCACGGCCCCGCTCCAGGGTCCCGAAGCCCCAGCCGTCCCGCTCCGTCAGGTGGCGGCGGACGATGGCCCGGTCCTCCGTGTCCCGGGGCTCCAGGGTGGCCCAGTAGATCATGGGCCCGCCATCGGCCAGCTGCCGGGTCAGCCGCTGGCCCAGCATACTCTTTCCGCTTTTGCTGCCGCCAAGAAGTAGAATTCTCATGATTTGTCCACCGTGAATGCGTCCCCCTGCCGGATGGGGGCCAGATATCCGTCCTCAATGGCCGCCTCCGGGAAGGTGGCCATATGGTTCAGCACCGCGCAGGCCCCCTGCATCACCCGGAACAGCAGCGGGCAGCCGCTGCCCTCGCCCAGCCGCATCCCCAGCAGCAGGCACGGCTCCAGCCCCAGCTCCCGGGCCGCCAGGCGATACCCGATCTCATAGGAGGCGTGGGACAGAAACAGTACATCCCGGACCCGGGGACACAGGCGCACGGCGCACAGGGCCGCCACGATGGAGATATATCCACCGCCGCCGCCAGCCCCTCATGGGCACAGCCCAGAAACAGCCCCGTCATGGCGGCAATGTCCAGGCCGCCTACCGCCGCCAGAACGGCCACCGGGTCGCCGGGGTCCGGATGATGCAGGGCCAGGGCCTGCCGCAGCACGCGCTTTTTCGTCTCGAAGCCCCGGTCCGTCAGGCCGCCGCCCCGGCCGGTCACCTCCTCCACGGAGGCCCCGGTCAGCGCCGCCAGCACCGCGGCGGAGGTGGTGGTGTTGCCGATGCCCATTTCCCCCACGCCCACGGCGTCTATGCCCTCGGCAGGACACCGGCACGCAGATGCCCACGTCCACCACCTGCACATCGTCGCCGAAATACGCCGCCAATGCGGACATCCCGGTTTTGTGCCGGGTCATGTTCACCGCCTGCTGCACCGTCACAGACTGGGGGGCGCAGGATACGCCCTCCGCCACCACGCCGTTGTCCGCCGCCAGCACCGTCACCCGGCACCGCCGGACCTCCGGTCGGGCCGTCCGCAGGATCCCCGCCAGCCGGATGGACATATCTTCCAGCGCCCCCAGACTGCCCGGGGGCTTGGCCAGCTCCGCCTGCCGCCGCCGGGCGGCGTCCATGGCGTCCCGGTCCGCCGGGAGAATGGACTCCATATATGCTGTCAATTCTTGCCTTGTCATGTGTTCGCTCCATATCCGTGTTCCCGCAGCCACACAAGAGACGGGCCGCAGTCCTGATTTTCCAATGTAAACGTAGCCGCCGGGCACAGCTCCAGGATGGTGTCCAGTACCTGCTCCATAGCCAGGGTCCCCTGGCCCAGGGGGTCGTGGAGGTCATCGTGCCCCGCGTTGTTGTGCAGGTGGACGTGCCGAAGCCACGGGGCCATGGGGGCCACCCATTCCAGAGGCGGCACCCGGCTGACGAAGGTGTTGGCGTGGCCGATGTCCAGGCACAGGCCCAGCCGGGGGTCGTCCACCTGCCGGGCGATCTCCGCCAGCAGCCGGGGCTGCGGCTCCATGACGTTTTCCAGGGCGACGGTCATATCCGGCGGCAGCTGCCGCAGGAAGTCCCGCCAGAAGAGCACCGACTGCTCCACATACCACTCCGGGAAGTACACCTGGGGCACGAAGCCCCCGTGGATCACCAGCCGCCGTACTCCCAGCTCCCGGGCCATATCCGCCGCCTGGCGGTAGCGCTTTTCCGTCACCTGCCGCACCAGCGGGTCGATGGCACAGGGAGCCAGCTCCGCAAAGGGGGCGTGGAACCAGAAGCGCTCCACTCCGGCCATGTCCCGCCGGACGGCGTCCACGACGGTCCGGTCCTCTAAGTTGGGAGCATAGCAGAACGCCGCGATCTCCAGCCCCAGCCCGTTTTCCCGGGCCAACTCCGCCGCCCGGCTGTCAATGCCGGACAGATACAGACGGTTCCACAGGGCTTCCCGTCTCATATGCGATTCCCCCTCCTTATTAGATATGCAACAGCCGTCCCGCCAACCGGCCGGAGGCCCAGGCCCACTGCAGGTTGAAGCCCCCGCAGTCGCCGTCGATATCCAACACCTCGCCGCAGGCGTAGAATCCCGGCACCAGGCGGCTCTCCATGGTCCGGGGGTCGAACTCCCCGGTGCGCAGGCCCCCGGCGGTGACCTGGGCCTGGTCAAAGCCGCAGGTGCCGGTGATGGGCAGGGTAAATTCCCGCACCTGGCGGCACAGGGCCTCCAGCTGCCGGTCCGTCAGCTCCGATACCGGCTGCCCGCCGGATATGCCCGCCGCCTTGCACAGCATCCGCCCCAGCCGGGGGTGGACACCGCCGGTCAGCAGCGCACCGGCCTCCTGCCGGGACAGGGCCGTCCGCTGGCTACGCAGCCAGGTCAGGGTATCCTCCCGGCTCCACCCGGGCAGAAAATCCAGGTGCAGCGTCAGGCCGTCGCCGCCGGTGGCCGCCTGGCGGGACAGGTCGAACACCGCCGGACCGCTGACGCCGTATTCCGTGAACAGCACCTCTCCCTGACCGGCGGTCAGCGTCTCACCCTCCCGGGTCAGGGTCAGGGCAGCCTGGGCCTTCACGCCCTTGAGGCCCCGGGGATAGGTGGGGTCAGTGCACACCTGCACCAGGGAGGGATACAGAGCCGTCCGGTGGTGGCCCAGCTGCCGGGCCAGCTGATAGCCGTCCATGCCGCCGCCCAGCTTGGCTCCGGCGGCTCCGCCTGCGGCCAGGATGCACCGCCTGGCCGTGATGACGTCCCCCTCCTCGGTCCGGGCCTGGAACTGCCCGTCCCGGTGCTTCAGCTGGCGGATGACGCAGCCGGTGCGCACCCGGATGTTCTCCTGCTGCTCCAGGGCGAACCGCAGCACGTCCAGCACCGACGAGGCGGCATTGCTCAGGGGGTACACCCGCCCGCCGGGCTCCGTCACGGTGACAAGCCCCAGCTGCCGGAAGAAGTCCAGGGTCCCCGCCGCCGACAGCTCCGGGTCCTCCAGGGCGAAGCGGCAGAAGTCCGGCTCCTCCCCGTGATAGCGGTCCGGCAGGGCGTATTCGTTGGTGAGGTTGCAGCGGCCGTTGCCGGTGGACAGCAGCTTCCGGCCCACCCGGGCCTGCCGC
>OHRT01000832.1_pt1 | contig 9234 bp, 6 predicted proteins | sample 1578521 | NCBI WGS metagenome assembly OHRT01 (sample SAMEA3879537, study PRJEB24766) | human gut metagenome | biome: human-associated habitat; feature: feces | place: USA | collected 1985/1987
CCAAAGAAATTTTCCATAACAGAGTTATCGTGACAATTTCCTTTTCTTGACATACTCTGAAATATTCTGTTTTCTTTCAGCTTTTGTGAATATGCTTTCATCTGATAAGCCCATCCTCTGTCAGAGTGAAAAGTCCTGCGATATGAACAGTCATTAGTGATAGTAATAGCTTCATCTAATGCACTCATAATGTTCTCGGCAGATGGCTTTTGAGATATGCCAAAACTCAGAATTTCTCCGTTAAACATATCCATAAATGGATCAAAATAGAGCTTTTTAATTATCATTCTGCCCTTGCTGTCAACCTCATAATACTTAAATTCACTTGTATCTGTTGTGATTTTCTGATGCGGTACACTTGTGTTAAATCTACGGTTAATCCTGTTTGGAGCAATCTTTCCTACTTTACCTTTGTATGAACTGTATTTTCTGCTTTTATGAGTAAACGAGGTTACTTGCAGGTTCAATTTCTGAACAATTCTTTGAACTTTTTTCTTGTTTACAAAAATATTTCTGTTTCGCAATTCTCCCCAAATTCTGCGATAACCATAGTCTTTATGCACTTTTCGTATATTAAGAATTTCTTTTTCTAATTTTTCATCCGGGTTCTCTCGCTCAAATCTATTTTGCCAATACATATATGTTGACTTTGGAAAACCTGTTACGGCAAGAATATCTTTTAGCCTGAATTCTCCTCGGAGACTGTGTATTATTCTTGCCTGTTTTTCGGAGGTTTTTCTTCCTCCAAACGCAATCTCCTCAGCTCTTTTAAATACGCATTTTCAATCCTTAATCTTAAATTCTCATCTTCAAGCTGTTTCAGATATTCTGATTCAGCTTTTTCTTTTCCTGTGTTAGGTATTATCTTTTTTGGTTTAGACACTTTGGGTTTCCGTCCTTTTCTCTTTGGTCGTAACGCATCAGGTCCAACTGCACGGTAATCGGTTACCCATTTTGCTATCATTGGTGGATTATTGATACCTAAACTCAATGCAAGTTCTCGATACGATACTTCCGTTGTTAAGTATAATTCTACCACATGCATCTTAAATTCAAAAGAGTAATTTTTCTTTTCTCTTGATCGCATTAATCCTTTGTTTCCAAATTCTTTGTATGCTGTGATCCAATCTCGTAATATTGTTTGACTCGGTATCCCATTTTCTTTACATAAACTTTTATATCCTCCTTTTCCATTTATGTAGTCCATTACTACCTTCTTCTTGAATTCATAACTGTATTTTGACATAAAAATACCGACCTCCAAAGTTAGATTTTTTAGGTCTAACTTTTGGGGGTCGGGTCATTGTACTGCTTTTTTATTTCAACAATAATAGAACCGTTGCCTTTTTGAATTTCAGACAAAATTTTATATTTTGTACCACTTCTGTCTAATTAAATTTTAAAATTTTTAAAAGGCAGTTTTTACAATATTTTTGTTATAAAATGTTAGCTGTTATCTACAATAATAAATAATTTTTAGGCTTTAAAACAAAAAATAAGTCTATTTCCCGTAAAAAATAACAGACTTCAAAACTTGATTTTGAAGTCTGTTAAAATATACTACAGGGGATAGATATTAAAAATTATTTATCTGCGAACATTGGAGTTGAAAGGTAACGGTCGCCTGTATCGGGAAGAAGCGCTACAATTATCTTACCCTTGTTTTCAGGGCGTTTAGCAAGCTCGGTTGCCGCATATACTGCCGCACCCGAAGAAATACCTACAAGCACACCCTCTGTACGGGCAATAGCTTTGCCTGTTGCAAAGGCTGCCTCGTTCTCAACAGCGAAGATTTCATCATATACTTTGGTATCAAGGGTTTCGGGGACAAAGCCTGCGCCGATACCCTGAATTTTGTGAGGACCTGCAACACCCTTTGAAAGTACAGGTGATGTAGCCGGTTCAACTGCAACGATTTTTACATTTGGATTTTTTGACTTAAGATATTTACCTACACCTGTTACGGTACCGCCTGTACCTACGCCTGCAACAAAAATGTCAATCTTGCCGTCTGTATCCTCCCAGATTTCAGGACCTGTTGTTGCAAAGTGAGCGGCAGGGTTTGCCTGGTTTACGAACTGACCCGGAATAAAGCTGTGCGGAATTTCACTTGCAAGTTCGTCAGCCTTTGCGATAGCTCCCTTCATACCTTTTGCACCGTCAGTAAGAACAAGTTCTGCGCCGTAAGCCTTAAGAAGATTTCTGCGTTCGATACTCATTGTTTCAGGCATTGTAAGAATAATTCTGTAACCTCTTGCGGCTGCTACCGCTGCAAGACCGATACCTGTGTTACCGCTTGTAGGCTCAATGATTACAGAATCAGATGTAAGCAAGCCTTTTTCTTCCGCATCATCAATCATAGCCTTTGCTACTCTGTCCTTAACACTTCCTGCCGGATTAAAATATTCAAGCTTTGCAAGTACAGGTGTGTCAAGTCCCTGTGCAGCAGAGTAATTATTGAGTTTCATAATAGGTGTTCTGCCAATGAGGTCAGTGATTTTCTCGTAAATTTTCATAATGCATTCTCCTTTATAATATAATGTTTATAGTAATGTTCGTAATTGAAATTCAATCCTTATTAAACCTACATAAATTATAGGTATTATTATAGCACCGCAATATTGCATTGTCAACACTTAAATATAAATATTTCCGAAAAAATAATAAATATCGAATTTTTAATGCTGATATGCAATATGTATAGAAATACAACGGGATTTTTTATAAACAAAATTTTAAATACAATTGCAAATTTTTACAATATATGTTAAAATTAGAGCAATAATAAGCAAACGGATTTACCGTGAAATTTAAAAGAAGGTGTATAACTTTGAAAAAATGTTTTTCGATTGTACTGACTGTACTTATGGCGGTGATAGCTTTTACAGCTTTTTCATCAGTTAATGCTGTTTCTGTCGAAAGTAATCAATCGGTACATACTAACCAAACAGCGGACTTAGGAATACCTCCGCTTGACTTCGGCGATTCAAATGACTATGACAGCGGCGGTTCTGATTGGGGCGGCAGCTCTGACTGGGGCGGCAGTTCCGATTGGGGTGACAGTTCTGATTGGGACAGTTCAGACAACAGCAGTTCCGAAAGTAGCGGAGAAGGTCTTGGATTTGGCGGAACGTTAGTTGTTTTCCTTGTAGTTATCGGTATAGTTGTTTACAGCATGATAAGGAGCAAAAAGGACAGCAAAAGAACAACTACTACTGTTGGCAGATCACAGACAATTCAGCAGTCGGCAGGCAGAAATATTACACTTCCTGACCGTACGGCACAGATTTCAGACCTTATCAAGCAGAATGATCCGAACTTCTCGGCAGAAGATTTCCTATCATTCTCAAGATATGTATATGTTACCATTCAGGACGCTTGGAGCAAGCGTGACCTTTCACCTGTAAGAATTTATTTACACGATAATCTCTACAATCAAACTCAAAAACAGATTGATCGCAAGATTGCAAACGGCGTAATCAATAAGATTGAAAATGTAGCCGTAAGTACAGCTTATCTTACAGCGTATCGCAGAGATAAGGAATTTGAGTATGTTACAGTTTATCTCAATGCCCGTCTTACAGACTATGAGATAAACGAAAAGACCGGTCAGGTTCTCCGTGGAGATCCTAATGCAAGATACGAGTTGAGGTACACACTTCGCTTTGCCCGTAATGCAGGCATTAAGACCACAGTGCAAACAGTCAGACGCTTAAGTCACACAGTTGCCCGAATTGCGGTGCTCCTCTTGAAATGTCAAGTTCCGGCAAGTGCGAATACTGCGGAAGTACAATTACAACAGGTCAGTATTCATGGGTACTCAGCGAATATTCTTCTATTCGTAACGATACTGTTGATCAAGGCATTTATATTGAAAAAGATAACAATGCTCAAAACAATACAAATAATAATCAGTAATTTTTTATTGCTGTTCGGGACCGGGATTTTTCCGGTCCCGATTTTTGTATTTAATCTGTAAATATTTTTTATATAATGGCAAAATAAAGCTATAAACAAAGTTGTTTTTTACATAATGTATCAAATACTTGCATTTTTTTAACTTGTGTGTTATATTGTAAATGATTTGTTAATCAATATTTCTAAGTACAAGGTGATATTATGGATTACAAAATTATTGCACTTGACATTGACGGTACTCTGACTAACTCTCAAAAAGAGATTACTCCACGCACTCGATACGCTATTATTGACGCTCAAAAAATGGGCAAAAAGGTTGTAATCGCTTCGGGCAGACATCCTATGGGGATTCAGAGCATTGCAAGAGATTTATTGCTTGACCGCTATGAGGGTTATATTATGGCTTTCAACGGAGGAAAAATTCTTGATTGTACTACCGGACAAACTATTGTAAGTAAGGATTTTCCGAAGGAATACCTTTCCGACATACTCGGTGTGTTGAAAGAATCAAATCTTTCTGTTCATACCTACGATGATAAGAAAATCATTACAGGCGGCACTTTGAATGATTATTCAAATGTTGAAAGAGATATTCTCAAAATGGAAATGGTTGTTGTGGAAGATTTTGCGGCGAATATTCCTGAAAAAATCAATAAACTTTTACTTTCGGGCGAACCTGCCGAAATTGATAAATATAACGAAATTCTTGCAAAACGCTATGACGGTTTGCTTGATGTGTATAAGAGCGCACCGTACTTCCTCGAGATTATGCCTTTCGGCGTAACAAAGGGTTCTATGCTGCCTATGCTGCTTGAAAAACTCGGTTTTACAAACGAAGAGATGATTGCTTTTGGCGACAATTACAATGATATAACTATGATTGGTTATGCGGGTCTTGGAGTTGCTATGGGCAATGCAGAGGAAGATGTAAAAAAGATTGCAAATTATGTCTGCGAGTCAAATGATGATGACGGAGTTGCAAAAACACTTGAAAAATATGTTTTGAAAAGTAATATATAATTTGTAGTTGTGATATATAAATAGTTGTGATATATAAAAACTCTCTGAATTTAATCGGAGAGTTTTTTGCTTTGTCGAAAAATCTGTCTGCTTTTTAAAAAAACAGCACTTTGTTCACTTTTTTGTATAAATTACATAAAACAAGTATTAAATGTTTGGAAGCACAGATTTTGAATAATTCTAAATCAGAAAAAAAATCGTTAATAACTATTTTATAATTATATGTAGATGTTAAATTTTGATTTTAACGGAAAATGGAGGAAAAGCTATGACAAAGGTAAAAAAACTCATTGCTTTAATGCTCGTTGTCTGCATTGCGGCAACAGTGGGTATTGTGTCGGTTTCGGCTGCTACTGTTGACGATGCTGAGTCAGTTCAGGCTAAATACGACGGTATTAAAGTGCATGTGTATTCTGAAGACGGCGCACCGAACATCTATTATTGGAACAGCCTTCCGCAGAATATCGCAACAGATTACCCCGGTCCTAAAATGACCGCCGAGGGTGATAACAGCTACTGCTACACATTCGACAATGTAACAAAAATCAATATGATGTTTGTTACAAACGGCACTCAGTCTGCTGAAACAACAAGAAACAGCGGCGAGTGGTGGTACAAAAACGGAAGATGGTCTTCTAAGTCTTGGAATGATTTTGATGACTGGCAGAGAACGGATCTTCGTGAAGATTCAATTTACTTTGTAATCACAACTCGTTTCTATGACGGTGATACAGGCAACAATGTTCATTGTTGGGACGACCAGCAAGCTAACAACCCTGATTCAGACCCTGCTTGGAGAGGCGACTTTAAGGGCCTTATCGAAAAACTTGATTACATCAAGGCTTTAGGCTTCAGTGCAATTTGGATTACTCCTGTTGTAACAAATGCGTCAGGTTATGACTACCATGGCTATCACGCATTTGATTTCTCAACTGTTGATGTTCGTTATGAGAGTGACGATGTTAAATATCAGGATCTTATCGATGCTGCACATGAAAAAGGTATGAAGATTATTCAGGACATAGTTATCAATCATACAGGTAACTTTGGTGAGGCTACTCTCGCTCCTATGTTTACAAAAGAGTATAACACACTTAAGGATCTTGAATCTGTTAATTGTATGGTTCCGATTCCTGATTCGGATTTTGCAAAAACATTCCCTGACTATGACAGTCTTGCTCCGGGTTATCAGTATCAGGCAAGACTTAATATAATGAAGGATACTAAGGCTCTTGATTCAGGCGATCATGACACAGAAAATAACTATCATCATTATAAAGACCTTAGCTGGGAAAGCCCAACTGTACAGACAGGACAGATTGCCGGTGACTGCGTTGATGTAAACACAGAAAATCCAAAGGTTGCAGAGTATCTTAACAATGTTTACGGCGATTATATCAACATGGGTGTTGACGCATTCAGAATGGATACCGAAAAGCATGTATCAAGACTTACTCTTAACCAGTTCTATTTCCCATCATGGCTTAAGACAGGCGGAAAGAATTTCTATGTATTCGGCGAGGTTTGTACTCGTGTAAGCGAGTTTTGGAATCATAATATCCCTGCAATTTCTGCTCCTTTCTATACTTGGGCAGAAACAGACAGCAATTATATCAATGCTCTCGGCGATGATCAGCTTGAAAATGTAAACCTTACAAATGCTCACTATGCAAGCAATTCATCTACAAGTAATCAGCCAACTTCTGATAATGTTTATCTTAATGGTATTACATATCATACTCCTGATTACAGTAAGGGCAATGGCACAGGCGTTATTGACTTCCCAATGCATTGGAACTTCTCTACTGCCAGCAATGCATTTACCCGTGCTCTTGAAGAGGATCCATATTATAATGATTCAACATGGAATGTAACTTATGTTGACTCTCATGACTACGGTCCTGATATGGATACTCGTTATAATGGCGGTACTCAGGCTTGGGCAGAAAACCTTTCACTTCTCTTTACATTCCGTGGAATTCCATGTCTATACTATGGTTCAGAAGTTGAATTCCAAAAGGGTGTAAGTATAGACCTTGGTCCAAATGCTCCTCTTTCAACTTTAGGTCGTGCATATTTCGGCGATTATCTTGAGGGTGATGTTTCAGCTACTGATTTCGGTGAATATAGCGCATCAGGAACAGTTGCCGAAACTCTTAATTCTCCGCTTGCTGTTCACCTTAAACAACTGAATATGATTCGTAGGGCAGTACCTGCTCTCCAGAAAGGTCAGTATACAAAGGACAGCGAATATGTAACTGGTAATATGGCATTTATCCGCCGTTATACAAATTCAAGCGAAGGCGTAGACAGCCTTGCACTTGTAACTATTTCAGGCGGCGCTACATTCAAGAACATTCCTAACGGCAAGTATATTGACGCTGTTACAGGTGATGTTAAGACTGTTACAAACGGCACACTTACAGTAGGCAGTATCGGTAAAGCCAACATGAGATGCTATGTAGCTTGCGGTTCAGGCTTCACAGGCATTGACGGTAAGATCGGTACAAACGGTACATATCTTAAGTAATTAAATAATTAAATAATTATAATTACAACTAAGAGGATGGAGTAAAATTCATCCTCTTTTTGTATATATTTGCAGATGAATGAATATTTTTGCTAAAATGTATATAAATATGACATAATATTAATTATAAATAAGACACTTTAAAGCATTTTGTATCTTTTCTTTTGCTTTAAAATGTGATATAATGTTCTTTAATGGTAATTATAAATTTACTAATCTTTATTGTAGGAAGTGATTTTGATGGGCAGTTATTCAGATAACACACCGGCTATCCATGACTTGGCACAAAAAATGATCTCAAATTCGATGATCGATACAAGTCTTTATTCAAAGTATAATGTTAAGAGAGGACTTCGTGACCTTGACGGTAAGGGTGTATTAACAGGCCTTACAGATATTTCCACAATTATCCAGAATAAAGAAGTTGACGGTAAGCTGGTTCCTTGCGACGGTGAGTTGTATTATCGTGGATATAATGTAAACGATATTGTCGGCGGTATTCTTGAGGATGATCGTTTTGGCTTTGAAGAAGTTGTTTACCTTCTTCTTTTTGGCGAAATGCCAAATGTCGCACAGCTTAAGGATTTTAAGGAATTGCTTGTAAAATACAGAACTTTACCTCAGAACTTTGTTCGTGATGTTATTCTTAAAGCACCGAGTGAAGATATGATGAACTCGATTGCTCGAAGCGTACTTACTTTGTTCTGTTACGATGATAACCCTAATGATACATCGGTAGATAATGTTCTTCGTCAGTGTATTCAGCTTATTTCAGTATTTCCGATGCTTTCGGTTTACGGTTATCATGCATATAACCACTATCTCCGTGACAAAAGCCTTTATATTCACCGTGCAGAGCCTACTATGTCCACAGCGGAGGTTATTTTGTCATTACTTCGTCCTGACAGAAAGTACACACCGCTTGAGGCAAAAGTTCTTGATATGGCGCTTATTCTTCATATGGAGCACGGCGGCGGTAACAACTCTACATTTACAACTCATGTTGTAACTTCTTCCGGTACAGATACTTATTCGGCAATTGCAGCGGCTTTGGCATCTCTTAAAGGCCCTAAGCACGGCGGTGCAAATGTTAAAGTATTCTATATGTTTGAGGATATTAAAAAGCACATAAAAGACTGGAAAGATGACGAAGAAATTGAAGATTACCTTGAAAAAATACTCGAAAAGCAGACATTCGACAGAATGGGTCTTATCTATGGTATGGGTCACGCTGTTTATACAATTTCTGACCCTCGTCAGATTATTCTTAAGGGCGCAGTTCAAAAACTTGCAAAAGCAGAAGGCTATGATGAGGACTTTGAACTTTATGAGAGAGTAGAAAGACTTGCTCCGCAGGTTATCGGCAAAAAGCGTAAGATTTATAAAGGCGTTGCGTCCAATGTCGATTTTTACAGCGGCTTGCTTTACAGTATGCTTGACATTCCTTGTGAGCTTTATACACCGATGTTCGCTACAGCCAGAATTGCAGGTTGGAGCGCACATAGACTTGAGGAAATCGTAAATGGCGGTAAGATTATCCGTCCTGCTTATATGAGTATTTCTACAACAAAGAATTATACTCCACTTGATAAAAGATAATATTAAAAATTTAGGCGGATACTTGCAAAGAGTACCCGCCTATTTTTTCGTAAAAGTTATGGTTTGGCTGATTGCTTTATCAAGCAATTATAAAAGTTTGGTCAACCTTTTTAAAGGTTGTGGGTGTGGGCAAAGCCCACAAATACTTTCCGCTTACGCAATCTGAC